>ERZ869909.1111-NODE-1111-length-23493-cov-8.765161_pt1 | contig 23493 bp, 20 predicted proteins | sample MGYA00520892_ERZ869909 | MGnify/ENA primary metagenome ERZ869909 (study PRJEB32215, sample SAMEA104723947) | bioreactor metagenome | biome: bioreactor; feature: anaerobic bioreactor; material: water | place: China | collected 2015-03-12 ... | reverse complement strand
GCGGGCCCTCGCGGCGTGGCGCGAACGCTGGCTCGCGTCGCTGGCCGCCAGCGGCTACCGGTGGGACGCGTGGCTGGAGGCGGCCGTGGTGGCCGCGGCGCCGACCTCGGCGCGCCGGGCGGCGGCGAAGGACGATGGGACGCCGGGTAGGACGATGAGTTCGGCGCCCGCGCCGAAGGCGCCGCGGGAGAGGTCGACGACGGCGAACGCGTCCGAGCGCGCGAGGCGCGCACGCCGGCGCCCACGACGCGGCTGAGGGGGATCAGCGGACCGCGTGGGCGTGGGCGGCGAGCCGCCGGTGCGCCAGGTGCGTCAGCGCCAGCGCCAACGCATCGGCCTCGTGATGGCTGAGGCGCGCCGTCGCGCCCCCGCCCCCGAGCAGGGCGCGCACCATGAAGGCCACCTGGGCCTTGTCGGCCCGGCCGCTGCCGACCAGCGCCTGCTTGACCTCCATCGGTCCGTAGCCCACCACCGGCACGCCGCGCCGGTGGGCGGCGAGGAGCACGACGCCGACGGCCTGCCCGACCTTGAAGGCGGCCTCGCGCTGGCGGTGGAAGAACTGGCCCTCGAGCGCCAGTGCGTCCGGTCGCGCCTCGGCGATCGCCGCGTCGACCGCGTCGTGCAACGCGGCGAGGCGTTCGCCCGCGGGCTCGGCCGGCCGCGTCCGCACCAGCCTGGCGAACAGGAGTTCGGTGTCGCGCCCGCGCTCGACCACCGCCCCGAGCCCGAGGTGGGCGAGGCCGGGGTCGACGCCGAGGACGCACAGCGGCACGTGCACGCCGGCATGGTACCCGGCGTGCACGTGGGGCGTGGTCGAGGGTTCGGTCAGTACTCGGCCAGGTAGTGGTCGAGCTCCCAGTCGTGAACGGCGATCCGGTAGCCGTCGAACTCGAGCGTCTTCGCGTCGAGGAACTTGGCGTACACGTGCTCGCCGAGCGCCTCGCGGACGACCCGGTCGCGCTGCAGGGTGACCAGCGCCTCGCGCAGCGTGCCGGGGAGCTCGCGGATCTTGTGCTTGCGACGGTCGCGCACGCTCATCTGGTAGATGTTCCGGTGGATGTCCGGCGGCGGCACCAGGTTGCGTTCGATCCCGTCGAGGCCGGCGGCCAGGATCGCGGCGAGCGCCAGGTAGGGGTTGCAGGACGGGTCGGGCATGCGCAGCTCGGTGCGGGTGCCGACGCCGCGGCGCGCGGGGATGCGGATCATCGCGCTGCGGTTGCTGGCCGACCAGGCGATGTTCGTGGGCGCCTCGTAGCCGGGGGTGAGGCGCTTGTAGCTGTTGACGGTCGGGTTGGTGATGGCGACCATGCCCGCCGCGTGCTCGAGCAGCCCGGCGATCCAGTTCTTCGCCGTGTGCGACAGCTGGTACTCCGCCTTCTCGTCGAAGAAGGCGTTGTCGCCCCCGCGGAAGAGCGACAGGTGGATGTGCATCCCGGATCCGTTGATCCCGGCGACCGGCTTCGGCATGAACGTCGCGTGGAGGCCGTGGTTCATCGCGATGCGCTTGATCACGGTGCGGAAGGTGGCGATGTTGTCGGCCGTGGCCAAGGCCGGCCCGTACTTGAAGTCGATCTCGTGCTGTCCGGGCGCCACCTCGTGGTGGGCGGCCTCGATCTCGAAGCCCATCTCGACCAGCGCGTTGACCATGTCGCGGCGGGCGTCCTCGCCGCGGTCCACCGGCGCCAGATCGAAGTAGCCGGCCGCGTCGGCGGTCTCGGTCGTGGGGGTGCCGTCGGCGTTGCGGTGGAACAGGAAGAACTCCGGCTCCGGACCCGCGAACATGTCGTCGAAGCCCATCGCCTGGAGGCGCGCGATCTGACGGCGCAGGACCCCGCGCGGGTCACCGGCGAACGGGCTGCCGTCCGGCAGGGCGATGTCGCAGATCAGGCGGGCGACCTTGCCGCGGGCGTCGCCCTCGATGATCGAAGGGAACACCAGGAACGTGTCGAAGTCGGGCTTGAGGAGCATGTCGGACTCCTCGATGCGGGCGAAGCCCTGGACCGAGGAGCCGTCGAACATGAGTTCGCCGTCGAGGGCCTTCTCGAACTGCGAGGTGGGCACCTCGACGTTCTTCATCATGCCGAGGATGTCGCTGAACTGCAGGCGCAGGAAGCGGACGTTCTCTTCCTTGAGGCGAGCGGCGACGTCGGCGCGGGTCAGGGGCATGGACGGACCTCCGGAGCGAGCGGGTTGGGGCGGTCGGGCCGAGCGAGCGACATGCATATCCACTCGGTCGCCTGCGGCATCATGACCGATGCAAGACGGGCTGTCAATCGGCGGAACGTCACCCTTCAGGCGTCCGATTTGGCAGATCCGATGGTACGCCATGACGGTTTGGGGGCCGGAGCGGCCTCGCGGCGGCGGGATGGCCGGCGTCACGCGCGATCCACCCGGTTCGCTGCCCGACCCGAATTGACAGCGGACGCGGGCGCCGGTAGGGTAGGACTCCGTCGCGCAGGAGACGTCCCCGAGGGTCCTCGCGGCCGGGCATCACGCCACAGCACAACGGAGGTCCGACATGGTTCGAGGTCGAAGGTCCGCTCCGCGGCTCGCACGCAGGGCCCGCGCCTGGTTGGCGAGCGCGGCGATCGTCGCCGTCTCCGGCGCCGTCCATGCCCAACCGGCCGTCGTTCCGGTGGGGTCGCTGATGGACTTCACCGGTCCGCTCGCCGAGTTCGGGCCCGCGCACCGCGACGCCGCCGAGCTGGCCGCGATGCACATCAACGCCGCGGCCACCGCGGTGTTCGGCGGCCCCATCTTGCGCCTCATCCACGAGGACGCGGCGACCAGCGCAGCGCTCGGCGTCGACCGCGCGCGCAAGCTCGTGGACGCCGACGGCGTTCCCGCCATCGTCGGCGCGTTGGCGAGCGGCGTGACCATCGCCGTGGCCGAGGCGGTCACCGCCCCGGCGGGCGTGCTGCAGATCTCGCAGTCCAGCACCTCTCCGCTGCTGTCGATCGTCGAGGACGACGACTTCCTCTTCCGCACGATCGCCTCGGACGCCCTGCAGGGCATCGTCGCCGCGCAGTTGGCCCGCGGGGAGATCGTCCCCGGGTACGCCTTCGAGCGGGCGGCGACGATCTACGTCAACAACCCGTACGGCCAGGGCCTCAGCAACGCGTTCGCCCGTGCCTTCGAGGCGCGCGGCGGCACGGTGACGGCCCAGGTGGCGCACCCGGACGAGCCGCAGCCCACCTACGCCGCCATGCTCGAGCAGGTGTTCGCGGGCGACCCCGAGGTCGTGCTCGTGATCTCCTACCCCGGCCAGGCCACGGTCTACCTCGCCGAGGCGCGCGACCTCTTCGGCTTCACGAACTTCCAGTACGTCGACGGCAGCAAGTCCGAGCTCATCATCGAGGCGATGGGCGCCGATGCCGTCGAGGGGCGGCTCGGTACCGCACCGGGCGCCGACCCCACCTGGGGCGGCTTCCAGACGTTCGTCGAGGCCTACGAAGCGCAGTACGGCCAGCGCCCGCCGCTGCCGTTCATGGACAGCGTGTACGACGCCGTCTCGGTGATCGGCCTGGCCATCGCCAAGGCGCACGTCGACGGCGTCGCCGTGACCGGCGCGGTGCTTCGCGACAACCTGCGCACGATCGCCAACCCGCCGGGCGAGGTCGTGGGCGTGAACGACTTCGAGAGCGCGTTCCGCCTGCTGCAGTCCGGCTCCGCCATCGCCTACAGCGGCGCGGCCGGCGACGTGGTGTTCGACGAGGTCGGGGACGTCATCACGGCCGTCGAGGTGTGGCGTTACGCCGGCGGCACCATCGAGTCGCTGATGATCCGCGGCGCGGCCGACATCCCGCACGACTGAACGCCCGCACGACCGCGTCCGGCGCCGCGCGCGCCGCGAACGGGGGCCCCGGCGACGGGGCCCCCGCCCCTTGGGTCGCCGACGTCAACGGGTGTCGCTCGAGTCGCGCGAGACGAAGCGCTCCTCGCCGACCAGCCCCTTCGGGCGGTACAGCAGGATCAGCAGCATCAGCAGCGAGATGAACAGCAGGCGGAGGTACGGCCCTCGGGCGGGCAGGTCGCTCGAGATCGCCGCCAACAGCGGCCGCACGAGGTCGACCGCGTAGGCCGCGCCGGTCCACACGCCCCAGATGACGAACGCGCCCAGGATCGCGCCGCGGTGGTTGCCGCTGCCGCCGAGCATGAGCATCACCCACACCAGGAACGTCGCGTACAACGCGTCGAAGTGGGTGTAGTCGATGGCCACCATGTAGTGGGCGTACAGGGCGCCGCCGAGCCCCATCACCACCGCCCCGACGGTGAAGGCCTGCAGCCGCACGCGCGCCACGTCCTTGCCGTTCATCGCCGCGGCGGCCTCGTCCTCGCGGACCGCCCGCAGCAGCCGCCCCCAGGGCGAGCGGATGGCGCGTTCGAGCACCACGAAGACGACGATCACGAAGAGCGTGGCGATGACCAGGTACACGTAGGGGTAGTCGCGCGGCGCCAGCGGCTCGAAGAAGGCCGCGACGGGCGCCGGCAGCCAGCTGCACACCGGGTCTCGCACGAGGCACGCCAGCGGCTGCGGGATGCCCCGCAGCGGCTGCGGCCCGTTGGCCAGCCAGCGCTCGTTCTGGAACACGAGCCGCACCAGCTCGGCGATCCCGATCGTCGCGATGGCCAGGTAGTCCTCACGCAACCGCAGCGTCGGACCGCCCACCAGCAGCGCGAGCACGCCGGCGGCCGCACCCGCGGCGACCACGCCCACCAGGAACGGCGCCCCGAGCCCGAAGGCCTGCTCGCTGAACGCGGCGGCCGCCCCGGTCGGCATGCGCGTGGTCACCAGCGCGCTCGTGAAGGCGCCGAGCGAGAAGAACGCGGCGACACCGATGTTGAACAGGCCGGTGTAGCCCCACTGGACGTTGAGCCCCAGGGTGAGCACCGCGTAGATCGATCCCACGATCGCGAAGGACACCAGGTACGACATCTGCCCGGGCGGCAGCAGCAGGGTCACGCCGGTCGCCGCGGCCACCGCGAGGAACAGACCGAGCGCCGCGCGCGCGAAGGCTCCGATCCGCGCCGGCAGCATGCGCGCGGCCACGAACCACAGCGGAAGCGCCAACAGGAGGCTCTTGACGAGCGCCGCGCCGGTCACGAGCGCGCCCCCGGCGTGCCGAAGATCCCCTGTGGGCGGAACAGCAGCACCACGATCAGCACCGCGAACGCCACCCCGGGGCCGTAGGCGGGGTTCAGGAACGCCGTCGACATCTGCCACACCAGGCCGATGATCAGCGCGCCGACCAGCGCGCCGTAGGCGTTGCCGATCGTCCCGAGGATCACCGAGGCGAAGAGGGGCAGCATGAGCCACCAACCCATCTCGGGCCGCAGCTGCGTGTCGAGGGCGTACATCACGCCGCCGGCACCGGCCAGGCCCCCGCCGATCAGCCACGTCCAGCGCACGACACCCTCGGTGTCGATGCCGCTGATGCGCGCCAGGTCGGCGTTGTCGGCGGTGGCGCGCATGGCCTTGCCCATCTTGCTGCGTTCCAGGAGCAGGTACACCAAGAAGATCAGGAGGAGGGCCAGGCCCAGGATGAACAGCTGGTCCGGTCGGACGCGGATGCCCGCGAACAGCTCGATGGCGGGCCTCGGCCGGCCCGTGTAGAAGGCGCGGAAGTCGGCGCCCCAGCCGAGGTAGACCAGGCTGCGCAGGAGGAAGGCGCCACCCAGGGCCGCCATCGCGAGGATCACGGGCGGGACGCGGCGCGCGCGCAGGCGCCGGAACACCAGCCGGTCCAGCGTGTAGCCCGTGAGGCCCACCAGGGGCACGATCACGACCAGCAGCGCGAGCAGCTCGGGGCCGAACGAGAAGGGCGCGAGCGGACGACCGGCCGGGACCCACGCCAGGCCGAACAGCGCGAGGTAGGCGCCCCACGTCATCAGGTCGCCGTGGGCGAAGTTCGGCAGGCGCAGCACGCCGAAGATCAGGGTCAGGCCGATCGCCCCGAGCGCCAGGATGCCCCCGAGGAGCACGCCCCGCACCGCCAGCGACAGCAGTCGCTGGGCGGTCACGCCCTGCGCGTCGGCCAGCAGCCAGAGGGCCGCGAGGACCAGCGTCATCAGGAGGAGCAGGGCCGGCCGACTCCCGAGGGCGCGGCGCAGGCGTTCGCCGGGTCGTCGGCGTTCGGGGTGGAGGGGTACGCGCTGCGCCATGCCTTCAGCCTCCCAGGTACAGCCGCCCCACCTCGGGGTCGACGAGCAGGTCGCGTCCGGGGCCGTCGATGGCGTTGCGGCCGCCCACCAGCACGTAACCGTGGTCGGCCAGCTCCAGCGACTTGCGGGCGTTCTGTTCCACCATGAGCACGGCCACGCCGGCGGCGTTGATCTCCCGTACCTTCTCGAAGATCAGGTCCACCAGCAGGGGCGCCAGGCCCGCCGACGGCTCGTCGAGCAGCAGCAGCCGCGGGTCCAGCATCAGCGCCCTGCCCATCGCGACCATCTGGCGCTCGCCGCCGGACATCTTCCCGGCCCGCTGGCGCCGACGCTCGGCGAGCCGCGGGAACAGGTCGAACACGCGCTCCTTGCGCGCCGCCAGCGACCCCGTCAGCACGAACGCGCCCATCTCGAGGTTCTCCTCGACGGTGAGCGACGGGAAGACGTTCTCGGTCTGCGGCACGTAGCACATGCCGAGGCGCACGATGCGATCGGGCGACATGCCGCCGATCTCCTGGCCATCGAAGCGGATCGACCCCTGCCACGGCCGCAGCAGCCCGAACACGGCCTTCATGGCGGTGGACTTGCCGGCGCCGTTGGGGCCGATGATCGACACGACCTGGCCCGGTTCCACGCTCAGGGAGAGGCCGCGAAGCACCTCCATCTCGCCGTACCCGGTGACGAGGCCGTCAACCGTCAAGAGCGCCATACTGCCCTCCCAGGTAGGCCTCCAGGACCCGTGGGTCGCTGCGCACCAGCGCCGGCGGGCCCTCCGCCAGCTTGCTGCCTTGGTTCAGCACGATCACCGGGTCGCACAGGCCCATGACCAGCGGGATGTCGTGCTCGATCAACAGGAACGTGATGCCGCGTTCCGCGTTCAGGTGCACGATCCGGTCCCGGATGCGCGCCATCAGGCTGGGGTTGACGCCCGCCGCGGGTTCGTCGAGCAGGACGATGCGCGGGTCGGCCATGAGCGTGCGCGCCAGCTCCAGGAGCTTCTTCTGGCCGCCCGAGAGGTTGGACGCGTACTCGTCCCGCAGGTGAGACAGGGTCAGCAACTCCAACACGTCCAACGCCTTCTGGCGGATCGCGCGTTCCTGCGCGCGCACGGCCCGCGGACGCAGCAGCGGGTTCCAGAACCGTTCGCCGAGCTGGTCGGGCGGCACCAGCATGAGGTTCTCCAGGACCGTCATGGACCCGTGCTCGCGCGGGATCTGGAAGGTGCGGCACAGCCCGCGCCGGAACACTCGGTGCGGCGGCAGGCCGGTCACGTCTTCGCCATCCAGGTAGACGCGGCCGCGGTCCGGCGGCACGAACCCCGAGATCAGCTCGAAGACGGTCGACTTGCCGGCGCCGTTGGGTCCGATCAGCGCGGTGATGCTGCCCTGGCGCACGTCGAAGCTGCAGTGGTTCACCGCCAGCTGGCCGCCGAAGGCCTTGCTGACGCCTTCCACGCGCAGCAGGGGCGGCGGCTCCGGGGCGGCGCGGGGCGGCATGGGGCGGTCGTGAGCGCGTCCGTTCGTCATCCGGTTCCCTCGGGGCCCCGAGCCTGCCACGCCGACGCTCTCGCGCAGGCGGCCGTCCGCGGGACGGACGAGCGTATCACGTTCGCGGTCGTCAGCCGCGGGCGTGGGCCAGCAGGTCCTGGCGGGTGCAGAGCTTGACGCGTGGGCGCCCGCGGGCGCCGCCCGCGGCGAGTTCCGCCGCGTCGATGTGGCGCCAGCCTTCGACGTCGACGAAGACGACGCCGCGTTCGGCCAACAGGGCGTCGACCGCCGCGGGCGCGGCGTCCTCCGGCGCGATCTCGGGCAGGGTGTCCTCCAGCAGCGACGCCACCGTCTCCACCGCGCACGCCTTGTTGGTGCCGATCACGCCGGTAGGACCGCGCTTGATCCACCCGGCCACGTACCACCCGGGCACGCGTTCGCCGCCGCGGGCGCTCAGCACGCGGCCGCGGTCGTTGGGCACGACGGCCCAGCGCTCGTCGAAGGGCAGCCCCGGCATCGGTTCGCCGCGGTACCCCACCGAGCGGAACACCAACTGCGCCGCGAGCCGTTCGGTCACGCCGCTCCCGACGGCGGTCAGCGAACCGTCGGGACGGGCCTCCAGCCGGTTCCGCTCGAGGACCACGGTGCCGATCGAGCGTCCGTCCGCGGCCGGTTCGATCGCCACGGGCGAGAGCAGGAAGCGGAGGTGGATCCGGCGGCCCGCGCCGCGCGCCGGTCGCGCCGCCAGGTCCTCGAGGACCTCGAGGTTGCGGCGCGCGACGACGTCGTCCGCGATCGCCGCGCGGCTCGCCTCGGAGATCGCCAGGTCCGCGGGATCGACGAGGACGTCCGCGTCGGCGAGTTCGCCGAGGTCGCGCAACTCCTTCGTGCTCCACTTGGCTTCGGCGGGCCCGCGCCGCCCGATCACCACGATGTCGCGCACCTGCGAACCGGCGAGGGCGGCGAGCGCGTGGTCCGCGATGTCCGAGTCGTGGAGCTCGGCCGGGGTCTTGGCCAGGATGCGGGTCACGTCCACCGCCACGTTGCCGACACCGACGACGAGGGCCGTGGAACCCGCCAGGTTCGGGTCGAGGTCGACGAAGTCCGGGTGCCCGTTGTACCAACCCACGAAGTGGGTCGCCGAGAGGCTGCCCGCGAGGTCCTCGCCCGGGACGCCGAGCTGGCGGTCCAGCGCGGCGCCGTAGGCGAACACGGTCGCGTGGTAGTGCCGCCGCAGGTCGTCGGCCAGGAGGTCGCGGCCGACCTCCACGTGGCCGCGGAACCGGACGCGCGGGTCGGCCAGCAGGCGGTCGTACACCTTGGTCACCGACTTGATCTTCTGATGATCGGGCGCCACGCCGTAGCGCACCAGGCCGAACGGGGCCGGGAGCCTGTCGAACAGGTCCACGACCGCCTCGGGCCGGTGCTTGAGCAGGGCCTCGGCCGCGTAGAAGCCGGAGGGCCCGGCGCCCACCACCGCCACGCGCAACGCTGTCGATGGGGTCATGCTCGGGTTCTACCACGGGCTCGGCCATGGCCCGCCGTGCCACCTGGTAACCTGCGCGCCCATGGGGACCGCGACCGCAACGTCCACCACGCGCCCGCCGACCACCGTGCCGACCCCCGCCATCCGGGTCCACAAGTACGGCGGCACCAGCGTCGGCGACCACGACCGGATCCGCAAGGTGGCCAGCCGCGTCCAGCGGGTCGTGGAGGCGGGCGACCGCGTGGTCGTCACGGTCAGCGCGATGGGGCGGACCACCGACCACCTGATCGCGGCCGCGCGCGACCTGCATCCCCGTCCCGACCGGCGCGAGCTCGACGTGCTCATGGCCACCGGCGAGCAGGTGTCGATCGCCCTGTTGACGATGGCGCTCCAGGCCATCGGCGTTCGGGCGCGCTCCTTCACCGGTGCCCAGGCCGGCTTCCTCACCGACCGCCATCACGGCGCGGCGCGCATCCTGCGGGTGGACCCCGGCCCGCTGCGCCGAGCCCTCGAGGAGGTGGACGTGTGCGTCGTCGCCGGCTTCCAGGGCGTCGACGAGGGCGGCGGGATCACCACCTTCGGGCGGGGCGGGTCGGACACCACGGCGGTGGCGATCGCCGCCGCGCTGGGCGTCGACACCTGCGAGATCTTCACCGACACCGACGGCGTCTTCACCACCGACCCGCACCTGATCCCCGAGGCCCGGCAGCTCGCCGCCGTGGACTACGACGTGATGCTGGAGCTCGCGGCGCTCGGCGCCGAGGTCCTGCACCCACGAAGCGTGTGGTACGGGCGAAGGTACGGCGTCACGCTGCACGTGCGCTCGTCGTTCAACTTCCAGCCCGGCACCCTCGTCCGGAGGGTCGCTCCCGAGGAGGCCTCCGTGGAGACCGATCGCCCCGTCACCGGCGTCGCGCTCGACCTGCAGCACGCCCGCATCGACCTCTTCGGAGTCCCCGACCGGCCCGGCGTCGCGGCGCGCATCTTCCGGGCCCTGGCGGACGCGGGCGTCGCGGCCGACATGATCATCCAGGGTGTGCGGGGGGCCGGCGACAGCCGCCAGCAGATGGCGTTCACGGTGCCGAGGGACCGGGCCGACGAGGCCATGGAGGCAGTCGCGCCGCTGCTGCGGTCGCTCGGCGGCCGCGCCGACCTCGACCTGGAGGTCGCCAAGGTGTCGATCGTGGGCATCGCGATCGGCTCGACGCCGGGCATCGCCGCGCGCATGTTCGACGCGGTCGCGTCGGTCGGCGCGAACATCGAGATGATCGCCACCAGCGAGGTCCGGGTGTCGGTGTTGATCCCTGCCGCCTCCGCGCAGGACGCGCTGCGCGCGGTGCACTCGGCGTTCGGGCTGGATCGCGACGGGCCGGCCGGCGCGTGACGCCGGAGGCGCTGGAGCAGCTGTTCGTGGGCCGCCGAGACGGCCGGGTCGAGCTCCGGATGGTGCTCGTGGACCCCGCCGCGGGCCGCACGCGCAGCGTGCAACTGGCGCCGACCACCGACGTCGGGGAGGCCGTCCGCTGGCTCGGGCGCCACTTGGCGCGCGAGGGGCGCGTGCGCGACGTGCGGCGCGTTCGGGTCCGGATGGCGGACGGGGGAGGGCTGCGCGACGCGCCCGACCTCGCCGACGCCCTGCGCGGCGCCTACCGCGCCGTGCGCGACGAGGGGCGCGCGGCGTGAGCGAGGAGCGCGCCCGCGGCCTGCGTCTCGCGACCCTGGTGTACGTGCGGGCCGGCGACCGCACGCTGATGATCCACCGCAACGCGCGGCCCGACGACATGCACTACGGGAAGTGGAACGGGCTTGGCGGCAAGCTCGAGCCGGGGGAGTCACCCGAGGCCTGCATGCGCCGGGAGGTGCTCGAGGAGTCCGGCCTGACCGTCGAGGAGGCCGTGTGGAAGGGCGTTCTCACCTTCCCCGACTTCGACGGTCGGCACGACTGGTACGCGTTCGTGTACCTCGTGACGCGCACCGCGGGGAGCCTGGGGCCCGACCCGGACGAGGGCCAGCTCCGCTGGGTCGCGACCGCGGACCTGCCCACGCTGGACCTGTGGGAGGGCGATCGCGTGTTCCTGCCGTGGCTCGATCGCCCCGGGACGTTCAGCGCCACCTTCCGGTACCGCGAGGGGCGGCTCGTGGACCACGAGGTGGCGTTCTACCCCTGAACCGGTCGGATGCCGGCGCACGGATCGGAGGACCGCATGGACTTCGCCCTGAGCGACGAGCTGCTCGAGCTGCAGCAGGCGGTGCGGGCGTTCGCTCGCCGCGAGATCGCGCCCGTCGCGGCCGCGCTCGACCGCGACCCGAGGTTCCCGTGGCCGACGCTGCGTCGCATGGGCGAGATGGGGCTGCTGGGCGTCCTCACGCCCGAGGCGTACGGCGGCCTCGGCCTGGGCCACCTGGCGTACGCCGTGCTGCTCGAGGAGGTCGCGGCCGCGGACGCTTCCCACGCGACCATCGCGAGCGTCACCAACGGGTTGCCGCAGGCGATGATCCTGCGCCACGGCACCGAGGTCCAGCGGCGGCGGTGGCTGCCGCGCCTCGCGTCGGGCGAATGGATCGGGGCGTTCTGTCTCACGGAGGCGCATGCCGGCAGCGACGCCGCCGCCCTGCGTACGCGCGCCGTGCCGGTCGACGGCGGGTACCGGTTGCGCGGCAGCAAGGCCTGGATCACCTCCGGGGGCGAGGCGCACCTCTACCTGGTGCTCGCGAGGACCGACCCGACCACCGAGGCCGGCGCCCGCGGCATCACGGCCTTCGTGGTCGAGCGCGACGCGCCGGGCCTCTCGTTCGGGGCGCCCGAACGCAAGCTGGGTCAGCACGCGGCGATCACGGCCGGCGCGGTCCTCGACGACGTGTTCGTGCCGTCCGACCAGCGCCTCGGCGCCGAGGGCCAGGGGTTCGTCCTGGCGATGGACGCCCTCGATGGCGGACGCGTGGGCATCGCCGCTCAGGCGCTCGGCATCGGGCGCGCGGCGCTCGATGCCGCGCTCGCCCATGCCGGCGAGCGGCGGGCCTTCGGTCGGCCGATCCGCGAGTTCCAGGGGGTCGCGTTCCGCCTCGCGGACGTCGCGCTCCGGCTCGACGCGGCCCGCCTCCTCACGCACCGGGCCGCCTGGGCGCTCGACCGTGCCGCGCGGGCCACCAAGGAGGCGGCCATGGCGAAGCTGGCCGCGTCCGAGGCCTCCGTCGACGCCTGCGACGCCGCCATCCAGGTGCTGGGCGCGTACGGCTACTCGGCGGACTACCCGGTGGAGCGGTACTGGCGCGACGCGCGGGTCACGACGATCTACGAGGGGACGTCGGAGATCCAGCGCGTGGTCATCGCTCGGCAGCTCCATCGCGAGCACGGCCGGTCCGTGCCCGAACCCGTGACATAATGCGCCGATGATCATCGTGACCTACGTGAAGCACGTCCCCGACGCCGAAGCGCGCCTGTCGACCGAGGGTGGCCGCATCGCCGTCGACGGAGCGTCGTTCGCCCTCGACGGCATGGACGAGTACGGCGTGGAGCAGGCCGTGCGCTGGAAGGAGGCCGGCATCGCCCGCGAGGTGGTGGCCGTGGCGTTGGGGCCGGCCGCGGCCGAGACCGCGCTGCGCACGGCGCTGGCGCTGGGCGCGGATCGCGCCGTGCTGATCGAGACCGACGACGACCTCGACCCGGTCGCGCAGGCGACGCCGCTCGCCGATGCCGTGCGACGGGCCGGCGCCGACGTGCTGTTCGTCGGTGGCAAGCAGGCCGACTGGGACAGCGCGGCGCTCGGGCCGGCGGTGGCCGAGGCGCTCGGCTGGCCGCTGTGCGACTGGGCGATCGAGCTGCGCGTGGAGGGGACGACGCTCGAGGCCGTACACGACGTCGACGACGGCGTGGAGGCGTGGTCGGCGCCGCTGCCGGCCGTGGTCACCACCCAACAGGGGCTGAACGAGCCCCGCTACCCGACGCTGCCGAACATCATGAAGGCGAAGCGCAAGCCGTTCGAACACGTCGCGCTCGCGGGCGTCGCGGCCCGCACCTCGACGCTGGCGGCCGCGCTGCCGTCGCGAGCGCGCCGCGGCGTCCGGCTGGAGGGCGACCCCGCCGCGGTGGCCGCGGACCTGGTCCGGCGGCTCCGCGACGAAGCGAAGGCGCTGTGAGGTGATGGACGTGATCCTGGTCGCGATCGAGCACGTCGACGGTGCGCCGCGGCGCGGGTCGTTGGAGCTCCTGTCGGCCGCCCGTGCGCTGGCAGGCGCCGAGCCGGTGACCGCGGCCGTGGTGGCCGATGCCGGCGTGGCCGACGCCGTGGCACCCTTCGCAGACCGCGTGCTGCTCCTCGAGGGCGATGGCCTCCGAGCACCGAACCATGAGCGCCGCACGGCGGCCCTTGCCGCGGCCGCGCGGGAGGCAGGTGCGACGCTCGTCCTGATGGCTGCCGGTCGCAGCGGGCAGGCGGTCGCGCCGCGCCTCGCGGTGCGCCTGGGCGGTTCCCTGCTCGAGGACGTCGCCGGCTTGCGCCGCGACGGCGGCGCCTGGTTGGGCGAGCGCCTGGCGTACCTCTCGCGGGCCGTCCTCACCGTGCGGTCCGAAGCGACCATCGCGATCGCGACCGTGAAGGCCGGCACCTACCCCGCACCTGCAGCCGCCGGCGGACGCGGCGAAGTGCGGCGCGTACCGATCGCCTCGGTCGTCGGCGACGACCTGGCGCGCCCAGGCGAGCGGCGTGCCGCCGGGCGCGGCCGGGTCGCACTGGAGGAGGCCGAGGTCGTCGTGTGCGGCGGCCGCGGCGTCGGCAGCGCGGAGGCCTTCGAGGCGCTGGTGGTGGGCCTGGCGGACGATCTCGGCGCGGCGGTCGCGGCCACGCGTGCGGCCGTCGACGCCGGGTGGCGCCCGTACGCCGAGCAGGTCGGCCAGACCGGAAAGAGCGTCTCGCCCCGCCTCTACCTCGCGGTCGGCGTGTCGGGCGCCGTGCAGCACGTGTCGGGCATGAACCGCAGCGGCACCGTGGTGGCCATCAACAAGGACCCCGAGGCGCCGCTGTTCCAGCTGGCCGATTACGCCGTGGTCGGAGACGTCCACGCCGTCGTGCCCGCCCTCCGGTCGGCGCTGGCCGGGATGGACTGACGCCGTGCGCGTCCGGCGCGCGCGGCGGCGTGACCTCGACGACCTCGTCAGGCTCGAGCGGGTCTTCCCTGGCGATCGGGTGTCGCGGGCATCGTTCGCCCACTTCATCGACGCGCCGACCGCCGACGTCTGGGTGGCGGTGGAGGACGACGGCGGTCGCGAGCGGGTCATCGGCGACGCCATCGTGGGGTACCGGCGCGGCTTCCATGCCGCGCGCCTGTACTCCCTGGTGACCGACCCCGAGCGGCGTGGCAGGGGCGTGGCCGGCGCGCTCCTCGAGGCGGCCGAGCGCGCGGCGATCGAACGCGGCGTGGTCTCCATGCGCCTGGAGGTGCGTGTCGACAACGAGGTCGCGATCGGCTTCTACGAACGCCGGGGTTACGAGGTGGTCGGTCGGACGCACGACTTCTACGAGGACCACAGCGACGCGCTGCGGATGCGCAAGCGCCTGCGCGACGACGCCGCCCACCTGCTGCACGTGCCGTACCATCCTCAATCGCTCGAGTTCACCTGCGGGCCCGCATGCCTCATGATGGCCCTGCGCGCCCTGGGGCATGCGGCACCGCTCGGGCAGGAGCAGGAACTGCTGCTGTGGCGCGAGGCCACCACCGTGTTCATGCTCGCGGGCCACGGCGGCTCGAGCGCGCACGGGTTGGCGGTCGCCGCGTGGCGGCGCGGCTTCGCGGCCGAGGTCTGGGTCGACCAGGCCGGCCCGCCGTTCCTCGATACCGTGCGGTCCGCCGTCAAGAAGCAGGTCATCGAGCTGGCCCATCAGGGCTTCGTGCAGGAGCTCGCCTCGTACCACGCGACCGTGCGCGTCGGCGACTTCGGCGCGGACGACGTCGTCGCCCACATCGAGGCGGGGCGGGTGCCGCTGGTGCTCGTCTCCGGCGCCCGCCTGTACGCCGAACGCATCCCGCACTGGGTGGTGGCCACCGGGTTCGACGCGGACCACCTGTACGTCCACGATCCGCACCTGCCCGACGAGGGCGACCGAGCCGACGGCGTGCACCAACCCCTGCGGCGGACGGACTTCGCGAACGTCGCCCGGTACGGCAGGGCGCGTCACCGCGCGATGGTGGTGGTGGCCCGGCGCGACGGCGATCCGCGCCGCGACGCGCGCGCCGAGCGTCGCCCGCGACGCCCGCCCACGGCCTGAAGGCTCCGGCGCTCAGCCGGGCAGGTGCGCGAGAGCGGCTTCGCCGTCAGCCAGGTACCCGACGATCTCGCCGTAGATCTCGGGGTTGGCCTGGTCCTCCTCGGTCGCGGCGATCGTCGGGTTGTCGTTCACCTCGATCACGTAGTACTGACCGTCGATCTCCTTGAGGTCGACGCCGTGGAGGCTGCGGTCGACGGCGGCGCTCGCCTGCAGGGCGACGCGCAGGAGCTCGGCGGGCGCCTCTTCGCGCGGCACCCCGCGCGTGACGGCCGCTTCGCCCTCGGCCCCGCGCTGCATGACCTTCCAGCGGTCGGCGGCGAAGCGGTACTCGACCACCGCCAGCACCTTGCCGTGCAGCGTGATCACGCGCCAGTCGAACGCGGATGGCAGGTACTGCTGCACGACGATGCGGTCGGCGCGGCGCAGGAAGCGCTTGCCCACCAGCACGAACTGCTCGGGCGTGGTGACCTTGTCGACGTACGCCGAGAACGACGAGTTCGGCGCCTTGAGCACCAGCGGCGTCCCCAGCTCGTCGAAGAGCCTCAGGGCGTGGGTCGCCGTGACGTGCGCCTCGTCGAGGAAGCGGGTCTCGGGCAGGGGCACCCCGGCCCGCTGCAGCCGGCCGTACATGTTGACCTTGTCGCAGCAGACGCGGATCGACTCCGACGTGTCGAGCACCCGCTTGCCCATCATCTCGGCCCAGCGGGCGACGACGTACGCGGTGTTCAGCGGGTCCGTCAGGGCCCGGATCAGCACGGCGTCGTACTGCTGCAGGTACTTCAGCTCGTTCTTGAACACGAAGTCGAGCTCGTGACCCAGCTCGAAGGCCGCCAACCGGAAGTTCGTGAGGGCGGTGAGCTCGATCGCCGAGCGGATCGTGTAGCGCTCCGTGAAGACTGCTAGGCGGGCCATGTGCCGGCCTCCTCGAGGACGCGCCGCTCGTCGGCGGTCAACTGGCGCGTGGGCAGCGGTTCGATCGCGCTCAGCAGGTAGGCGTCGCGCACGACGATCGCCCGCACGCGCATCAGCGGGACGCGGAAGAGCTCCCATACCGCGCGGGCGAACGCCTCGTACTCCGGCACGGCCGTGCGGCCGAGCACCACCCGCACGACGTCGATGCGGAAGTCGTGGGGCAGCACCTGGCAGTGCACGGCGTACTTGCCGGTGTAGGTGAGTCCCTTGCGGCGCGCTTCGACGGCGGCTGCGTCCGGCAGGAGCTCCCCGCGGCTCGAGAAGGGGTTGACCGGGTAGGCCATCACCGGCGGCGCCAGGAAGCGGTCCGTGACGAGCTGCGAGCGGGGCACGCTCAGGCCGGCCCGCTCCGCCTTCGCCAGCGCGATGGGCACCACGTAGGCGTCGAGGCACGCGGACGTGTCCGGCACCACCTGGGCGCCGGTGCGCTCGAGGTCGAGCGAGCGGTAGTAACCGTCCGTCAGGTAGGTGTAGTCGCCGGCGAGGTTCGCCAGGACGGGCCGGGTGGGGTCCATGCCCCACCCGGCCGGAACGTTCTCGGGGTGCAACGCGAGCGTCGGTTGGAGCGGCGTCAGCGCCACGGGACGTGGCCGAGCGCAGCCACGCCCGGCAGGGTCTTCCCTTCGAGGAACTCGAGCGACGCGCCGCCGCCCGTGCTGACGTGGCCGACGCGATCGCTCAGGCCCGCCTTCTTCAACGCGGACACGGAATCGCCGCCGCCGACGACGCTCATCGCGCCCGAAGCCGCGACCGCCTCGGCGATGGCGCGCGTGCCCGCGTCGAACGGGGGCGTCTCGAACACGCCCAGGGGACCGTTCCACAGGACCGTCGCCGCGCCGGCCAACGCGTCGCGGAACGCGGCGATCGCGTCCGGGCCCGCGTCGAGGCCTTTCAGGCCGTCGGGGATGTCGTTCGCAGGATGCACCGAGGTGGCCGCGTCGGATGCGATCTCGCTCGCGCACACGGCGTCGCTGGGCAGCACGAGCGGCACGCCCTTGGCCTCCGCCTTCGCCAGGAGCTGGCGCGCCAGCTCGAGCCGGTCGTCCTCGACCAGCGAATCGCCCACCCGGCCGCCCTGGGCCTTCAGGAAGGTGAACGCCATGGCGCCGCCGACGACGAGCGCGTCCGCGACCTCCAGCAGGCTCTCGATCACGGCGATCTTGTCGGAGACCTTGGCCCCGCCCAGGATCACCACGAAGGGGCGCTCGGGCGTCTCCAACAGGTTGCCGAGGACCTCGAGCTCACGCTCCATGAGGCGGCCCGCCGCGGACGGCAGCAGGCGCGCGATCCCCTCCGTGCTGGCGTGTGCCCGGTGGGCGGAGCCGAAGGCGTCGTTGACGTACGCTTCGGCGTAGCCGGCGAACACGCGCGCGAGCTCGGGATCGTTCTTCGTCTCCCGCGGGTCGAAGCGAGTGTTCTCCAGCAGCGTGACCGAGCCGGTCGGTGCCGCATGGACGAAGGCTTGCTGCTCCGGCGTCGCCGGCCCGTCGGTTGGCAGGTAGCGGATCTCCGTGCCCAGCAGCTCGCCGAGGCGGGCCGCCACGGGGCCGAGGCGGGCGCTGTCGTCGCCGGGCGCCGGTGGACCCTTGGGTCGTCCGAGGTGCGTGGCCAGCACCAGCGTGCAGCCTCGGTCGCGCAGCTCGCGCAGGGTCGGTACGGCCGCCCGGATGCGGGTGTCGTCGCGGATCACGCCGTCCTTCAGCGGGACGTTCAGGTCGACCCGGACGAAGACGCGCCGGCCGTCGACCGGGGCGTCGTGGAGGGTGGGGAAGGTGGGCATGCGGTCCTCAGCGGCGGCCGGACATGATCTCGATCAGGTCGACCATCCGCTCCGAGTAGCCCCACTCGTTGTCGTACCAGGAGAAGAACTTGACCAGCTTGCCCATGGACTTCGTCAGCTTGGCGTCCCAGATGCCGGAGTGCGGGTCGCCGACGATGTCGGTCAGCACGATCGGATCCTCGGTGTAGCGCACGATGCCCTTCAGGGGGCCCTCGGCGGCGGCCTTGATCGCCGCGTTGAGCTCGGCGGCCGTGGCCTCGCGCTTCAGGATCGCGGTGACGTCGGAGATCGAGCCGGTCGGCGTGGGCACGCGCAGCGCGCCGCCGTCGAACTTGCCGGCGAGGCTGGGGAGCACCTTCCCGACGGCCTTGGCGGCGCCGGTGGAGGAGGGCACGATGTTGACGGCCGCGCTGCGGGCGCGACGCAGGTCCTTGTGCGGACCGTCGATGAGCACCTGGTCGTTCGTGTAGCTGTGGATGGTGGTCATCATCGCCTGCTCGATCCCGAAGGTCTCTTCGATGACCTTCATGATCGCGGCGAGCGAGTTCGTCGTGCAGCTGGCGTTGGAGACGATGTGGTGCTTCGCCGGGTCGTAGGCGCCTTCGTTCACGCCGATCACGATGTCGACGTCCGGGTCGGGGGACGGGGCGCTGATCAGCACCTTCTTGGCGCCGCCCTGCAGGTGCAGCGAGGCCTTCTCGCGCTTGGTGAAGATGCCGGTCGACTCGACGACCAGCTCCACGCCGGCCGCGGCCCACGGGATCTGCGCGGGGTCCTTGATCGCGGTCGCCTGGATCTTGCGCCCGTCGACGATCAGGTGCTCGTCGTCGTATGACACCTCGCCGGCGAAACGGCCGTAGGCGGAGTCGTACTTCAGCAGGTGGGCGAGCGTCGCGTTGTCCGTCAGGTCGTTGACCAGGGCGATCTCCATGCCGCGCGCGTGCGCGATACGGAAGATCTGGCGGCCGATGCGGCCGAACCCGTTGATGCCGATCTTCATGTCGGTCCTCCTGTGTCCTGGGTGGACGGCGGGGGCCCGGCGCCTGCCCGGGCGAACGTGCGGCGGGTCATCCCGACGCCGACCTCGGGTATCGTACCGCGCCGTCCGCGGGTCGCTCGTCCTGACGCACGCGGCGGCCTAGGCGGCGCCGCTACCGGAGCCGGCGGCCCGCCGCAACGTGATCCGCAGGCGACCGGCCCCGAGCTCGACGGTGGTCTCGAAGGACGGCTCCTCCAGCGCGGACCACGACCACGACGTGGCCAGCACCTCCTGCGCGAGCGCCGCGCCGTGTTCGTCGAGGGCCGAGCGGGCCGCCGGGTCGTCGGCCTCCAAGCCGAGCTCGATGCGGTCGGCCACCTCCAGGCCAGCCTGCTTGCGGGCGTCCTGCACCAGGCGGACCGCGTCGCGCGCCAAGCCCTCGCGCACGAGCTCGGGGGTCAGTTCGGTGTTCAGGGCCGCCAGGAACCCGCGGTCCTCGACCGCCGCGAACCCCGCCGGGCTGCGGGCGTCCAACAGGAGCTCGTCGGGCGCGAACGCGACGGTCTCGCCTTCCACCTCCAGCTCGAACGGCCGGCCCTCCGCCACGGCCTGGGCCACGGCGCGACCGTCGACCGCGGCGAGCGCCGCCCGCACGGCCGGCACCCGCTTCCCGAGCCGCTTGCCCACCTTGGGCAGATGCGGGCGGACGTCGTACGACACGAACGGGTCCGCGGGGTCCAGGTAGCGGACGCGCTTGACGTTCAGTTCGTCGCGAAGCGTGTCCTCGAGCGCCTGCACGCCGGCGCGTTCGATCTCCGCCGGCAGGCGCACCAGGACCTCCGGCAGCGGTTGACGGGTCTTGTGGCCCGACGCCGCACGGGCGGCACGGCCGAGCTCGACCAGCTTCTGGACGGCGGCCATGGAGCGCAGGAGCGGTTCGTCGAGCGCGGCGGCGTCGACCTCGGGCCAGTCGCACAGGTGCACGGAGACCGGCGCCGAGGGGTCGCGCCGGGCCACCAGGTTGCGGTACAGCTCCTCCGACACGAACGGCGCGAACGGTGCCATGAGCTTGGCCACGGTCACCAACGCCTGGTGCAGGGTGGCGTACGCCGCCAGGGCGTCGGCGTCCTGGCCGCCGGCGGCCACCGGCGCGGCGGGCTCGGCCCCCGCCATGCCGCGCCAGAAGCGGCGCCGGTTCCGGCGCACGTACCAGTTGGACAGCTCGTCGACGATGACGTCGCGCAGGCGCCGCGCGGCGGTGGTGGGGTCGAAGTCCTCGAGGTCGGCGGTGACGTCGCGGGTCAACACCTGCAGGCGGGCGACGAGCCAGCGGTCGATCGGCGGACGCGCGGCGACGCTCGCCGCCTCCGTCAGCCGCGGGCGATCGAGGTTGGCGTACAGCACGAAGAACGCGTACGTGTGCCAGAGGGTGAGGAAGACGTCGCGGAGGGTCTCCTCGACCAACCCCTGGGAGAAGCGCTTCGTCGCCTCGGGCGGGCTGGAGGCGTACAGGTACCAGCGCAGGGCGTCCGCGCCCTGGGCGTCGAGCACCGTCCAGGGGTCGACCACGTTGCCCTTGGACTTCGACATCTTCTCGCCGTTCTCGTCGACGATGTGCCCCAAGACGATCACGTTGCGGAAGGCGCTGGTGGGGCCGGCCAGGTGGTGCAGCGGGCCGGCCGGGCGGTCGCCGTCGCCGGGGTCCGTGAGCAGGGTCGCGAGCGCGTGCAGGCTGTAGAACCAGCCGCGGGTCTGGTCGATCGCCTCGCAGATGAAGTCCGCGGGGAAGTGGTCGGCCAGCGCCTGGGCGGCCCCGGGCGGGGAGTCCTCGCCGCGGTAGTGCCACTGCGCGTACGGCATCGCGCCGGACTCGAACCACACGTCGACGGTGTAGGGGACGCGCCGGAACGTCTTGCCGTCGCGCACGAAGGTCAGCTCGTCGACCGCGGGGCGGTGCAAGTCCAACCCTTCGAGGTCGCGGCCGACGAGCGCCGAGAGCTCCGCGACGCTGCCGACCACGATCGTGTCGCCGTCGTCGGTGCGCCACACGGGCATCGGCGCGCCCCAGTAGCGCTCGCGCGAGAGCGCCCAGTCCACGTTGTTCTCGAGCCACTTGCCGAAGCGGCCCGTGCGCACGTGGTCGGGGTGCCAGCCGATGCGATCGTTGAGCTCGAGCAGGCGGTCCTTCAGCGCGCTGGTGCGGATGTACCAGCTCTTCTTCGCCACGTTCATGAGCGGCTTGCCGTCGCGCCAGTTGAACGGGTAGGCGTGCCGGATCGTGCCCCAGTCGAACAGCCCGCCCGACGCCAGCAGGTCGCGGGCGATGGCCTCGTCGGCGTCCTTGAACCAGGTCCCGGCGTACGGTCCCGGCGCCCCCGCGGGCGCGTCCGTCGGCGCCACCTCCGGCAACACCTTGCCGGTCAGGTCGACCGACCACTGCGTGGGGAGGCCATGGCGCCGTCCCACGTCGAGGTCGCCGTACGCCGGCGCCAGGTGGACGATGCCGGTGCCGTCGTCCAGCGTGACGAAGTCGTCGGCCACGACCCGCCACCCCGCCGCCCCGCCGCCGGCCTCGTCCGGGCGGCCGCGCAGCAGGGGGTGGTAGCGCGCGCCGACGAGGGTGCGGCCGGCCACGGTCGTCAGCACCCGGTGGGGCACGCCGTCGAACGTGTCGGCGACGCGCGCGGAGGCGAGCACGTACAGCTTCCGCGGACCCGCGGCGCCGTCGCGTCGGCGCACGGGTCCCTCCACGACCGCGTACGCGGCGTCGGGCAGGACCGCCAGGCCGGTGTTCGCGGCGAGCGTCCAGGGGGTGGTGGTCCAGGCGAGGAACGCGACCTCGCGCACCTCGTCGGGCGCGATGGCGCCGCGCTGCACGAGGTCGGCATGGAGGGCCGGGAAGGCGGGGAAGACGCTCGGGTCGGGAACGTCGTCCTGGTATCCGAGGGCCACCTCGTGCGAGGCGAGCGTGGTGTTGGAGGACGGCGAGTGCCAGGTGGTCTTGTAGTCCTCGACCAGCAGGCCGCGCCGCCACAGCTCGCGCATGACCCACCAGCACGACTCGACGTAGCCGGCGTGGTAGGTGACGTAGGCGTCGTCCAGGTCGACCCAGAAGCCGATCCGCTCGGTCATGTCGTTCCAGTCGAGGATGTTCTCGAAGACCGAGGCGCGGCACAGCTCGTTGAACCGCGCGATGCCGTAGTCCTCCACCTGCTGCTTGTTCGTGAAGCCCAGGCGCTGCTCGACGGCGATCTCCACGGGCAGGCCGTGCGTGTCCCAACCGCCCTTGCGCGTCACGCGGTGGCCCTGCATCGTCTTGAAGCGCGGGAACAGGTCCTTGAAGGCGCGGCTGATCACGTGGTGGACGCCGGGCCGGCCGTTGGCGGTGGGGGGACCCTCGTAGAACACCCACGGCCCCCGTGGCGCGGGGCGCTCGAGCGAGCGGCGGAACACGTCGGCCTCGCGCCAGAAGTCGAGGACGCGGCGCTCGAGATCGGGGAAGCGCACGTCGCCATCTACACTGTCGAATGCGGGCGGTACGTTCGGGTCGGGCACGGTGGGGCTCCTCACGCTCTCCCGGCGTCGCGGCACGACACACGCCCCGCGCGCTCGCGTCGGGGCGCCATGGGAGGGGCGCGGTACCACCCGACTTCGACTCGCCTTCGTCGGCGAGCCCTCGAGCCACCCCGCGGGCGGTTCGCCCGCAGGAGGACCAGACGCGTTCACGGGCGTCACTCGGTGCCGTCTACGGCGCGTTCGGCGGCGTCGCTCGCGGCGGCCGCCCCGGGCGCTCTCGGGGCACGGGCTCGGGGAGGATCTTCGGCGACCGGCCTGCCACCGGGCTCGCACCGTCCCCGGCTCGCTGGGGGGGCTCGCGATCGCCTACTCGTTCCCGTCGTCGCCCCGTCGTGCGCGGCTTGATGCGCCGCCGCGCCGACGTGTAGGATGCACCGTAGCAGTCGGCCTCCGGAGCGTCAAGACGCCGCCTGCCCCCCTTTCGCCCGCAGTCGCCGGTATCCCCTCGTCCACGCACCCGTGGCGACGTCCGGCCTCGGAACGGTCCTGCGGGCCGTCCGCGACGCTCCCACGTCCCCGTCCATCCGGTGCCCGTCCCGAGCGGACGCGCGCCCCGCGGCCGGGAAGCGCACGGCGGGGCGGTCCCGCGTGCGGGACCCGCCCTCCAGCGAGGAGATCCATGAGCCCACGACCCCGCAAGACGCCCGAGCCGGTGGCGGACGCGCCCGTCGAGACCCCCACGCCCAAGCGCCGTGGCCGGCCCCGCAAGTCCGACGCCGCGCCCGCCGCGGTAGCTGCCGAGACGCCCGCCGCGGAGCCCGTGGCGCCCGCAGCGGGCGCCGTCGCGT
>ERZ869909.1110-NODE-1110-length-23504-cov-31.299569_pt1 | contig 23504 bp, 25 predicted proteins | sample MGYA00520892_ERZ869909 | MGnify/ENA primary metagenome ERZ869909 (study PRJEB32215, sample SAMEA104723947) | bioreactor metagenome | biome: bioreactor; feature: anaerobic bioreactor; material: water | place: China | collected 2015-03-12 ... | reverse complement strand
GGCATGATCCATGCCTCGTTGCTCTTCGACAGCTCGACGAGCTTGTCGTTGGCAAACGAGGAGGATGCCGAACCCATGGCGACCGTAAGCGCAACGCAGGACGCGCCAGCCAACAGCCCCTTACCCAGGTGCTTCATCATTCCCAAAACCTCGCGTTATCCATCCCAAGGCCGAGGCGGTTGCCGCGCGAGGTCGCTTGGAGCGCACGCATGCGCACGCCCCAGGGGACCGTCCCGAAGTCCGCCTCTTTCCAGTCTCGCGATGCCTCGTGACCCACGTCGAGAGGCATCGCTCACGGTCCGATCTTGTCCGGTCTCTAAGGACTTGCTTGGCGTCACTTGAGAGCGTCAGGCCGCACCGTGGGGCGAAGCTAGACTGCGACATTCGATGCGGTCTCTAGTCCAACTGGCAGACATCGGCAGGAAGAAGCTGCAAAGGTGCCGGGCGTGCACGGACAACAGGCAAAAACGTAACGATGTAACGTTATTGTGATCGACGATTCCTCCCGTCCTGTGGTGTTCATCTGCAAGAGAGTTTCGTCATTCGGCGTCGTGCCGAAGAGCTGAACAGACGGGTGCAAACGTGCTTAACGATCGTCTTTCCGTTGCGGCCGCGGCTCGCGGGAGCCGGCGCCTTGCGCTGCTCGCTCTCTGCGCTCTTGCAGGCGCGGCGGCTGCGTGCAGCGACGACCCCGCCGACGCGCGCAAAGGTGATAAGTCGGCGGGCGTTTCCGCACCTGCCCCCCACCAGGTCAAGTGGCTGGATCTCGGCCACCAGATCTCGCCGGCGCAATGGCTCGTGAGCCGACGAGAGGCCAGCCTGCGGCCCGCCGACGATCCGGAAGTTCAGCGGGTCGCCGCCCGGCTCGACACCGCGCACGGGATCTACCGGGAAAGCGAGCGCATGATCGCGAACCGCGCCGCGCAACTCTCCGATATGCTCGCGCCGCTTGGAATCGAGGAAAGCGCCACGTCGCTGCTCGACGACCTCACTGGCATTGCCAACGACGTTGGAATGACGGAAGGGTTCGGCGCCGTAACCCAACATTATTTCAATCTCAGGTCGGCGAAGGTTTCGCGCGAGACAGCACTGGCCGACCTGAAAGCCCGCTACGGCGGCAAACGATCGTGACCGTGCCGAGGATAGACGACCAATGGGACTAGCCATGCAAAGCGCCGAGCAACTTCGCGTGCTCATCATCGATGACCACCCCTTCGTGCTGCAGGGATGCGCGCGCATTCTGGAGGAGGCCGAGGTCGCTCGCGTGCTCCAGTCGGGCGGGCTCGCCGACGGCTACCGGCAGTATCGTGCCCATCACCCGCACGTGATCATCGTCGATCTTTCCATCAAGACCGCAGCGCTCGGCGGGCTTTCGTTCGTGCGCAGGCTTCGGCTGCACGACAAGAAGACGCCGATCCTCGTTCTCAGCATGCACAGCGACCCGATGATCATCCGCCGCGCACTCGAAGCCGGCGCGACGGGATATCTGCTGAAGGACGCGCCGTCCGACGAGTTCCTCAAGGCGTTCCAGACCGTGCGGAGCGGAAAGCCCTATCTCAGCCACGAGGTGGCGTCCGAGATTGCCTTCAGCGAGACACGGCTCAACCAGAGCCCGCTGCAGGCGCTGACGGTGCGCGAGCTGCAGACGCTTTCGCTGATCGCGGAGGGCAAGTCCTACGGCGTCATCGCGGAGGAGCTGAACATCAGCTACAAGACCGTCGCCAACACGACGTCGCAGATCAAGATGAAGCTCGGCGCGCGCAGCCTGCCGGAGCTGATGCGGATCGCGATCCAGCATCTTCCGGGACCTTCGGGACGCCGCAATCGCGATTAGGGGTCGCCGGCGCCGCGCGACATCCTGAACAGATCAAAAGCGCGGGGAGCAATGTGCTCCCCGCGCTTTCTTTCCGGATGTCGTGGATGCGTGTCAGCGCGGCTCCTTGATGACGACGTTCGCGGGAGTTGAAAAGGTACTGTCGAACACGCGCTCGTCCGGCTTGTCCGGCTTGGTGACGATGTTGCGCGCGGGGAGCCCCGTCTCCTTGTCGATGTAGACGGTCTGCACGTTGTCGGGCGGAGGCGCTTGCTCCGGCGCACCCTTTGGCCGCTCATCGACCGGCACCGGCAACAGGCCCTTATAGGCGCGATACGGCTTGCCTTCGAACTCGGTGTCGCCCAGGCACTCGTACTTGAGCGTGTTCCTCGTCGAGGGCGACACCTGCTCCTTGAGCTGGCCGACGATCGCTTCGGCAAAGTTCTGGGGCACTTCCGTCCAGCCCTGGCCCTGATTGGACCAGACCTTGTCGCCGATGGCGACCGTCTCCATCAGGGCCGGGCTGTTGCCCATGCGGACACGCTGGTGCATCCGGTCCGGCAGGATGTAATCAACGATCATGTCCAGCGTGCCCTGCTGCTCGTGGACAATCTTCGTCTCGACGCGAAAACCTTTTCCGCCCCGCAGCTTACTAAAGGCCTGATCGACTTCCGCCGTGCAGTCGGCATGGGCCGCGGAGGTCGTTGCGAACAGCAGACCCGCCACGAGCATCAATCGCTTCACGAGGCTTTCTCCCTATCATGGTTGTTATTTGGGGTAGCTCTTCGCGCACCTCACCTGCCGTGTCATGGCAGAACAGGCGGGGATTATATCCCGATGCCGCCGATGCAGCGGTGGGACCTGGGTCCCGGCTCGGCTCCCGCGTTCGACGGGCCGGCGCATTCTCCGCCGATCGCAGGATCCCGAACCGTTTGGGTCGCTCTGAGACGTTGCCTCAAAGCCTCACCCGTTACGGTGTCATTGATGCGCAATCAAACATTTGCCGATCCGTCGCACACCGCTGCTAGCGACAGAACCATGGGACCCTGCACCGGGTCCGTGGGGCCGTCGAGCCGTGAGCGTCGGGGATCGGGAGATGGAGGCACAAGACAGGGTGGGCGCTCCATCCATCGCTTGGCATCGTAATCTCCCGCTCCCGGGACGGACATCCGGCGCGACGAGCTTTGCCGCGTTTCTTGTGATCCTCTGCGCGATCGGCGTCTTCCGGCTTGTCGCCCTCGCCTTCAACGGCACCGAGCTCTACATGGACGAGGCCCAATACTGGGCCTGGTCCCGCGATCTCTCCTTCGGATACTTTTCCAAACCACCGCTCATCGCCTGGTTGATTCACGCCACCACGTCGCTCTGCGGCGAGAGCGAGTTCTGTGTCCGGCTGCCCGCAACCACGCTGCACCTCCTCACCGCAGTGCTCGTCTACGCCCTTGCCGCCCGGCTTTACTCGGCCGAGGTCGCGTTCTGGTCCGGCCTCGGATATGCGCTGCTGCCGGCCGTTTCCCTATCGAGCGGAATCATCTCGACGGACGTTCCGCTTCTCGCGGCCTGGGCCCTCGCATTGATCGCATTCGCGGGCATGCTCTCGGCGCCGACGCTCGGCAACACGGCTTTGCTCGCCGTCGCGATCGGCATCGGCCTCAATGCGAAGTACGCGATGGCGTACTTCGTCGTCTGCGCTGCCGTTTATTTCGCGATGGCACCCGAGCGGCGGCGGACGCTGGCGCACCCTTCTCTCTGGCTCGCGCTCGGCGGCGGGCTTCTCTTCATGGTACCCAACGTCGTCTGGAACCTCGCCAACGGCTTTGCGACCGTCAACCACACGGTCGCCAATGCCAACTGGCAGGGCTTCGCGCTTCACCCCGGCAAGGCGCTCGAGTTCCTGCTCGCACAGTTCGGCGTGTTCGGCCCGATCCTGTTCGGCGCGCTGATCGTGATCGTGTGGCGCGCACTGAGGCAGCCCGGCAGCTTGCCTGCCGCGGACAAGTTCCTGATCGCTTTTTCCGTCCCGATCCTCGTCGTGGTCACGACACAGGGGCTCATTTCGCGCGCCCACGCCAATTGGGCCGCGCCGGCGTACGTCGCCGCCGTCATCCTCGTCACGGCCACCCTGCTCCGAGACGGGGCGTGGAGATGGATGCGCGCTTCCTTCGCGATCAACGGGGCTGTTGCCGTCCTCATCGCCGCGGCCACGTGGCAAGCCGGCCGTTTTTCCCTTCCTGCGATCGGCGACCCATTCGCGCGGACGCTCGGAAACCGCGCGCTCGCCGAGGCCGTGCGAGACGAATTGGCGACGTCGGAACGCAACGGCACTTCTTTGCAGTCCGTCCTTACCGACGAGCGGGAAACAGCAGCGGTGCTGGCTTACTACGCCCGCGACATCGGCGTGCCGATCCTTTCGTGGCGAACCGAGGGGCCGCCGCGCAGCTATTTCGAGATGACGCGTCCGTTTTCCGCGGAGGGACCTTATCCCGTCCTCTACGTCACCCAGCGCGCGTCCTCTTCAGCGCCGGCCAACTTCGTCAGCTCGCGAGAAACGACGCAATCCGTTGCGGCCGGGCGCCATGCAAATCGTGTCGTCCACATGCGCGTATTCCACCGAATGAAATCGAGGTAGCCCATGTCGTCCGTCGATCCTTTCGGGCCCAACGAGACGCGCTTCAGGCGCGAGTTCGCGATCGGCGCGATCGGGCTTGCTGCCGTTCTGGCGGTTCTCTTTTTCATCCAGCCGGGGCTGGATCTCGCGATTTCGAGCGCGGCGCGAGACGCCTGCGCGGCGTCGCCGGCAACCCCCAGAGAGGCGTGGTGCCTGACGGATACCGTCGAACTTGCGCGGGACGCCTTCATGGCAATATTCGTCCTTTCCGCGGTCGGCATCGTCTTTTGGACAATTCGCGCCATCGTGCTCGAAAGAAATCTCGTCGGCATCAACCAGCTGCGCTGCGGGTTCATGATCGCGGTGCTGGTGATGGGACCGGGTGTCGTCGCCAATCTCATCCTCAAAGACAACGTCGGCCGAGCGCGACCGCGCGATGTGATCGAATTCGGGGGGAGCAAGGAGTTTACCCCGCCGCTCGTTGCGTCTGACGAGTGCGCGAAGAATTGCTCCTTCGTCAGCGGCGAGGCGTCGTCGATGTTCGCCCTCTTTTTCGGCCTCGCGCTGGCCGTGCCTCAATACCGGCGCAGGTTGCTTGCGGCCGGCCTCGCCATCGGGCTCTTGGCCGGCGGCGTCCGGATCATTCAAGGCGCGCACTTCTTCAGCGACGTCCTGTTCGCCGGGATCTTCATGGCGCTGACGGCGAGCCTTTTGCACGTCGCATTCATTGGAGCCTGGCGGGATCAGTATCCGGCAGCACGAGGCCTGCCCGATCCTCTGGGTGCCGGCATGAAGCTGCGGCGGATCCGGATATGATGCAGGTCTCAGTCGTCATCCCGGTCTTCAACGAAGCCGGGAACATCGGGAACCTGATCCGCGAGACAGCAGGCTGCCTCGGCGATCTGGCTCAATACGAGATCATCGTCGTCGACGATGCCAGCAGCGACGAGACCGCAGCCGAAGTTCAGGAACTGCTCGGTCAGGTCGCCGGGCTCCGCTATATCCGTCATGCCTTCCGAGCCGGCCAGAGCGCGGCGATCCGGACGGGCGTGAAATCGGCTCGCCAGCCTCTCGTAGCCACGATGGACGGCGACGGGCAGAACGATCCTCACGACATCAAAAGCCTTCTCGGACACATGCGGTCGCTGAACCGACCGGAGATCGCCCTGGTCGGGGGCGTTCGCAGAAACAGGAAAGCTTCTGCTTCCAAGCGCTTTGCGTCACGGTTTGCGAACGGCCTGCGCCAGCTCCTCCTCAAAGACGACTGCCCCGATACCGGGTGCGGCTTGAAGGTGTTCCGCCGGGACGTGTTTCTCGATCTTCCGTATTTCTCGGGAATGCACAGGTACCTCCCCGCGCTTTTTCAAGCCTACGGCTACGAAGGAAGCTATCAGGCCGTCAACGACCGCCCCCGTCGTGCCGGCGTGTCGAAGTACACAAACTTCGGACGGGGTCTGATCGGCGTCTATGATCTGATCGGCGTGAGCTGGATCATCCGCCGCACGGCGCTGCCGCACATGCCGGGCACCGCAAGCGCATCTTCATCCGACAACTCCAACGCTTCCGCCCGCGAGGATCGCCCATGCTTGCAACGCTCATGACGTGGTGGGAATCTCTCACCGCGACCCAGGTGATCTGGCTGGCTGTCGGGCTCACGGGCCAGGCGCTGTTCTCGGCGCGATGGCTCATTCAATGGCTGGTCACGGAAAAATCCCGCCGCTCCACCATGCCCCATGCCTTCTGGTATTTGAGCCTGCTCGGCGGCCTGCTCGTTCTCGCTTACGGTATCCACCGCATGGACCCTGTCATCATCCTCGGCCAGTTCGGCGTCCTGATCTATGCGCGGAACCTGTTCTTCATCCATGCGGAAAAGCACAAGCCTGCGGACGACATCGTCGGCCAAGTCGGCACTCGGGTGGCCGACTGACCTTACCCGCTGTGCGGCCTGAAAAGATCCTGCGGCCACAGGGCGGCTCGCAACTGTCCGCTGACAGATATTTCTGACGGGAGCCGCTGTCTGGCTTAAGCATTTAGGTGTGGCATTTGGGCACATGACGGCCAGACAAGCCCAAAAAGGCCGCTTCGCGACGGATGTTTTCATTTAGAGGGCGTGTGTCTAACTGCTACAAATCCCTCCGTAAATTCTCTACCGTCCGCGTCCCTTACAGTTGGAAATCTCCGGGCCTTGTCCGCACCAGACATCCTATCGCGAACGATCGCGTTCAGCGGGCAAACCGAAATCCGCGGGGGCTTCTTCCGAACGCTTTCGCAACACCGCGCCCTCAGCGCCGTGGCGCTGCTGCTTTTATGTCTCGTCGCTTATCTTCCCGGCGTGCTGCAGCTCCCGCCGGTCGATCGAAGCGAAGTCGAGTTCGCTCACACCTCGCACGAGATGCTTCTCGAAGGCAGGTGGCTCGACCCTCGCTACGGCGATGAAGTCGAACCGCGCCGGCCGATCGGTACGTATTGGGCGCAAGCCTTATCCGCGTGGATCAGCGGGATAGACGCGCGGTGGATGCCGATCTACCGCCTGCCGTCGCTGCTCGCGGTCACGCTGGCCACGCTCGCGTTATTTTTCCTCGCGACACCGCTGGTCGGCTCTGCGCCTGCGCTGCTCGCGGCCGCCTTTTTTGCCGTGTCTCCGTTGACCGTGCTGGTTGCGACGCTCGCAATTGCCGACGGTCTCGCGCTCATGTGCGCCACTGTCGCGCTGCTGTGTCTGCTGCGCCTCTATGCCGGGGGTGAGACCCAACCGACACTTGGCATCGGGCTGCTTTTCTGGGCCTCGCTCGGCCTTGCGACGCTGGTCAATGCGCTGCAGGTGCCGGTGCTCGCGGGCGTCATCATCGCAACCCTCGTCGCCGTCGACCGTGATGCATCGTGGCTCAAGCGAATCCACGCGTTCGCCGGCATCCCCCTCGCCCTCTTCATCGGCGCTCCGTGGCTCGTGGTCCGGGTTCTGCAAGATGGCGGCGTGCCATACGGCGACCTCGATCTTTTCGAGACGATCGATGCGCTGATGGGCTCGCAGGACATGGAATTGAGGGCCTTCCCAGGCACGTTCGTGGTGGCGCCCCTCCTCGGATTTCTGCCGGGACTTGCGGTGCTGGCCGACGCCGCGCATCGCCTTTGGAAGCGGCGGACGGCAAAGATTCCGCGATTTCTTCTGTGCTGGGCGATAACCTGGATCGTTTTTCTCGAACTGACGTCGGGCAAGCCCGCCACCTATTCGGTACAGTTCGTGTTCCCGGCCTTGGCACTCGCCGTAGCAGGGCTGATCCTCCATTCCGGCGCCACTCCGCGCACGCTCCGCTGGTCGCTCATCCCTCCCCTCGCCGTCGCCATCCCACTTTTTCTGGTGTTGGTTCTGGCGCCGTTTGCGGTGGCCCAGGAGTGGCCGAGCCTTCTCGTCGTGATGCTCGCGATCATCGTCGCCGGCCTTGCCGCGCTTGGAGGGCGTGCGTCGACGCTCTTGAACTGGTCGCTCCTCGCGGTCGCAACCTTCGCGCTTTATTCCGCAACGCTGCTCGGCTTCGCTCTGCCCTCGATCTCCAAAGCGTGGCCCGCACAGGAGATCGAGCACGCGGTCGCCGCCTGCGTTGAGAAACCGATCTGGCTGGTGGGGTTCCGAGAGCCGTCCGGTGCCTTCATTCTCGGCACCGACAAGCACTACCCCGATCCCCCCAAACTGATCAGCGAGCCGGATCGACTTCACGTCATTGAAAGCCGCTGGATCGAAAGGTTCCGCGCCGAAGCGGCGAAGCGCAAGCTCGAGCCTGTCGAATTGTCGTGTTTCGAAGCCTTCAACGTGATGCGCGGATGTCCTTTGACGTTCACGATCTTTGCTTTGGACGAGCCTGCACCCGCGTGCCGACAGGCCTATCGGAACACCTGCGCACGGATGACGCATCAGACGCGGCACAACTCGAAATCCTGCGAATGAGGCCTTCGGTGACGCTGGAGCGCGGCCGGCGATATTGACGGCGATGGTGCAAACGCTCTGCAATCTCGCGTGGACGGCCTGCTCACGCGGCACGGCGCGCGCACGTCGCATGCTGCGGTCGTGGCGCGGCAGCTCGGCAAGGCCTGCCTCGTGGGATGCGAGGCGATGCAGATCGATGACGCAACCGGGCGGATCGGCTTCGGCGACCGCCGGCTCGAGCCGGTCGCGACGATCACGCTCGCCGGCAACAGCGGCACGATCTACGCGGGGAGCCTGCGCACGTCCGACCACGTGCCGACGGACCTGCTGCAGCGGCTCGGAGCGCTGCGCGGCAAAGCACAAAGATCGATTGACGTACCGGGCGTCCCGCGGGGCAGCACGCCCTCAAAAAAAGAGAAAGCCCGGGCGTGAGGATCACGCCCGGGCGTCGTTGAGGTCTGCTAATCTAGAGCGTTGTCCGATCCGATGGACTCGGATCGGACGCTCCAACCTTTGATGAGACCGACTATCACGCTTCGGACTTTCTCCGCGCTGCCGTTTCACGCCGCGCCGGGTAGGCGGCGCGCCGATCGGAGCGGCTAGGGTCCGAAGCGATCATGGTCTACGCGGCCTTGGCGTAATACGAATTGAGACCGCTGAGGACAGCCTGCTTGTCGAACTTCGCGCCCGCCTCAAGCAGCTCATCCGCGAAGCGGTTCGCGATGTCGGCAATCTGCTCCTGAGACAGCAGGTTGAGGATGCCGATCCGGACCTGCGTCGGCTCGGACAGCGTGGGCCAGATTCCGAACCCTTTCGCCCGGGCGCTGGCGACGAGCTCCTTCTCCTTGCCCTTGAGCTCGGGAGGCAGGTTGAGCACGACAAGGCTGGTCATGTTGGACGTCACCTCGCATCCCATGGCCTGGACGGCCTGGCGCAGCGCCGCCTCATGGTACGCGTAGTCGGAAGCCCTGCGGCGCCGGCCGTAGCCAACGCTGATACGCAAGGCCTCGTGGAACGCGGCAACCGCGTAGCAGGAATGGGTCTGGTGATAGACTGCGTTCGGAACGTCCTTGCCGTCGACGATGCCCCAGTGGCGGGCATTGAGGATCGGATGATTGACGTACGTGCGGCAGCCGCGCTGCTTGAGCAGCTCGATGGCCTTGTCGGTAAAGCTCACGGGCGCATAGGTGAGCGGCAGCGACAGCACGCCCTTCTGGGGACACGACGCCCAGGCGACAACGCCCGGATAATCGTCGATGTTGAAATCCTCGACGCCGAGGCTCGACACGGCGTCGACGATGCCGAGCACGCCATGCTTCACGCACGCGTCGGAGAAGCCCTTGAGGTCGTTGATGCGGCCCGAGCCGGTCTCCCAATGGGCCATGAACGCCCACAGCGGCTTCTTCTCCGCCAGCGCCTTCTCGACCGTCTCGCCGCTCACCGACTGGCCGTGCGGGGTCTCGACGACCGTGACGCTCGCAGCCTTCGGGCTGAGCGAGTTCGCCGCAAGCTCCTCCTCGGTGGCCGCCTTCATGTTGATGGTCAACGTGTCGATGCCGGAGAACGTGCCGTTGGGAAACGCGACGACCTTATCGCCCGGAAGGATCAGAGAGAGCACCGTGTCGAGACCGGAGAACCCGGTTCCGGCCACGCCGTAGGTATAGACGTTTTTCGTGCCCCACAGGTCGCGCAGCATCTCCTTGGCCTCGAGGATGCCGCGGACGACGTCCTTGTGCATGTGATCGGCGACGCCGGTTTTGGTGAAGCGCTCGAGGACGCGCGGATCGGTGTTGCCCGGACCGGGACCGGCAGCCAGCGTCTCAGGGATTTCCAAGGGGGGATATATCGTCATAGCGGTCTCTGCCTCTGTTGGTTTTGCCGAGGGTGGACGCTCAGGCGCCGCGGATCAAGGTCCTTATTGCCACGAGCCGCTCGGACATCGCCCCTAAATCTCAGGCTTAGCCGTCACGGTGCGCGGATGGAAGAGACTGGTGGATATAACCTGAAATAGGAGGATTGGTGGAGGGAGCTGCCCTCGAATGCCTCAGCTAAGCTTCTGAGTAGACACTATCTTCTCGGTTCGATCTTTGGCGTTACCCGGTTTTTTACTCGTTTCTCTGGCACGACATTGCTGCTGGTTCACCCGCTCTGCGACATTGCTCAGGTTACGGATCTCGCCTGAAGCTCCGAAAAATTCTATGCTTGTTGCCTACCTCGTTGCAAGGGCGCACATCCGATCTAGTCGCCGGCCTAACAATAATATCTCAGCGCCAGCCGAGCGCGGGAGCGACGTGGGTCAGGATCGCTTCGAGGACATGCGCGTTGTAGTCGACGCCGAGCTGATTGGGGACCGTGAGCAGCAGCGTGTCGGCCTCGGCGATCGCCTCGTCCTGTGCCAGTTGCTTGACGAGCGCGTCGGGCTCATCGGCGTAGGTACGACCGAAGACCGCCCGCTTTTCCGGCTCGATGAAGCCGAACTTGTCCTCGCCCTGGTTACCGTGCCCGAAATATTCGCGATCGCGATCGTCGACGATGGCGAAGATGCTGCGGCTCACCGAGACGCGCGGGATGCGCTGGTGGCCGGCGGTCTTCCACGCTTTGCGGAACGCGCGGATCTGCTCGACCTGCTGGATGTGAAAAGGTTTGCCGCCTTCGTCGAATTTCAGGGTTGAGCTTTGCAGGTTCATGCCAAGCTTGGCCGCCCACTCTGCGGTTGCATTGGTCGCCGCGCCCCACCAAATGCGGTCTCGCAGGCCCTCGGAATACGGCTCGACGCGCAGCAGGCCAGGCGGGTTCGGAAACATGGGCTGCGGGTGCGGCTTGGCGAAGCCTTCGCCGCGCAGCACCTCAAGTAGGATTTCGGCGTTGCGCCGTGCCATGTCGGCGTCGGTCTCGCCCTCGACCGGCTGGTAGCCGAAATAGCGCCAGCCGTCGATCACCTGCTCGGGCGATCCGCGGCTGATGCCGAGTTGGAGGCGGCCACGCGCGATAAGATCGGCCGCGCCTGCGTCCTCGGCCATGTAAAGCGGGTTCTCGTATCGCATGTCAATGACCGCCGTGCCGATCTCGATGCGGCTGGTCTTCGCGCCGACCGCGGCCAGCAGCGGGAATGGCGACGCGAGCTGGCGTGCGAAGTGGTGCACTCGGAAATAGGCGCCGTCGGCGCCAAGATCCTCGGCGGCGACCGCGAGGTCAATCGATTGCAGGAGCGCATCGGACGCGGAGCGCGTCTCGGATTGCGTCGAGGGCGACCAGTGCCCGAACGACAGGAAGCCGATTTTCTTCTGGGGCATGGAGAGATCCTTGGGAAGTGCCCGAACGCTCTTATTCGCGGCAGGTGAGCAGAGCCTCGCCGAGAACGAGCAAACGCGGCAAGAGTTCATTGCTCTTAATTACGGCTACTTTTTCCGAAGACCGTGCTTCAGCTCTGTCCACCCGACATGTGACACTTCTCCCCGCGTACGGCAGCAGGCCCTGGAGGGGTTCTTATCGCCTCTTCGATTTAGCCATGGTACGCGCGGATACCATGTGAAGCGCCAGAAACCCGCGCAGCTCTGTGATGACCGTCTTGAGATCGGCCGGCTTACCCGCGACGCTGGCGACACTAGAAACGAACGCCTTCCATTGCTGCTGCTTGGTCTGATCATCCGCGAAGGCATCCGTGAGCGCATCGGGCGTCTCGGTCGGTATCTCGGTCTTGCGGCGGTTAAAGGTAGCCACTATCGCGCGTGCAAGTCTCTCGTCGGTGAACTCAAAGGCGTTCGCCAGGAACCAGACATCGTAGAAGTCTTTCATCCGGCTGTTGGCCCTGCCGAGCGCAACCATGGCTTGGAATTTTTCGGCGATCACTGTCTCCTTGGGATAGGCCTTGAGCTTAGGTGCGGGCGCATCGAGCAGAACCGGAAGATTGATCTCGGTTAGGCCCGGCTCAGTGGCGTCGCCAAAACCGATATCGACCACGACCCGTACTTTGGCGCCGCCCACGCTCGCGTTACCGGCAACACGAAGGCCGCCGTACTCTAGCTCATCACGATTGCGATCAATGGCAAGCGAGCCGGCATCAAACGTAACGCCGTCATCTGCTTCGACTGAGCAAACCTCGCTGAAAACCTCGAGCACCTCATCCGGGTTTGAATTGCCTAAGCCCAAGAGGTCCACGTCGCGCGTTGGGCGATGGGGATTGTCAAACCAGGTCGTGAGCAGCAGCGCTCCCTTGAGCGCGAACCGCTCCTTGTGTTTCGTGATGCTAAGCCGATAGAGGAAGCGCTCGAGCGTGTAACGAGTAAGCAACAGGTCGAGGGTTTCGTTGCGCTCCTTGGCAATCTTGAGCAGGCGGCCGCGGACGGACGCTGCCATGTTCTTTAGCGGCTTACGCATTGGCGATCATGGCTTCGAGATAGGGTTCAATGATCTTCCAGATGCCCGCTTCATGTGCGAACGTCGCAATCTCAGAAGGTGTAGCCTGGCGTTTTCGCAGTGCCTCCCGTAGAGCTTCGAGCGCGAGATTGAGCCCGGTGCTGTTCTGATAGCGCCGGCCTTGGCTTTTCCTGTAGCGGAAGAGATCGACGACTGTCTTGGCTGGACTGTAGATTTTGACTGGCACGCCTTCGATGACGTGCTGTTCGATCCCCGTGCGCAGGACCTTGTCGTTGAAACGCACGACTTGTAGCGGCGGATAGGCAATCGTTGGACGGCGGTCGCGCGTGCCGATCGCCACCCACACCCGCGCCGGAATGGTGTCCGTCAGACCATGATAGGCGAGTGCCGAGACGAGGCAGATCGTGCCTTTGGGCACAAGCTTCGCCGCCTCCGCCAGCGAATGGTTCGCGTCAAGCTCGGCGTCCGCCAGCTGGTAGAGCCCGCGCCCCAGCCGAAGCACGATGCCTTTGCCCGTCATTCTCGACAGCGTGGCGGCCGTGATACCAGCCTTCTTGAACTCGGAGAGCCGAGCCATCCCCTGCCGACGAAGAAGGGAGATCGCGCGCTGCTCCTGAGTCTGGGTCGCAAAACTCATGCGCCGCCAAATGATACAAAACGTATGTTATGTCAACTATATATATGACAATTTATATCATGGACAAGCCGGTCTCGGGCTTTGGTCAAGATCGGCGTGGCCCCGGCCCGGAACAAGCGCGCCTCGGCAAGGCGTGCGGCCTCCTTCGAGTGTGCCGGCGAGGCATCGACGGGAATGTAGACCTCATAGCGATCAGCTAGGGCATAGAGCGCGCCAAGCAGAATCTCACGGTCGAGCCAATAGCCGGCGAGCACAATCGCCGCACAGTCTTCGACATCCAGTGCCGAGACGAACGTCTCGTTCTTCCAGATGCAGCCATGCCGATGGTAATCAAACGTCTGTCGTGGGCCATCGAACACATCCGAAGCTCCCTCGCGGCAACACGAACACCCGCATGGCCAAGATCCCGGCGGCGGCGGCGGCAAGCAGCAGCTCGGTCCGGCGCCGGCAGATGCCCTGCACACGCGGCGTCTTCCGCGCGCATTCGGTCGCGGTCGGCGGGATCAGCACGAGACGGCACACGCCCGGATCGCACAAGGGGGTCCTGTGAAACGTGACGCTGGGTTGCGGGAGCTCATCCTCTGCTCTTAACGCAGAGCGATCTCCCGCACGCTTGGTCACTTGGCTGGTTCTCGCAGGCGGTGCAGGGCTGCGTCGATGATCGCTGCCTTCCGATAGAGAAGAACAATATGCATGCGTGACCTCCTTTTCTCATCGTGAATCCTACCTCCCGACGCGCACGGGCACGCTGAGGAGCACCGAGTTGCCTTTGACGTTGGCGGGCGGCGCCGGCATCGGGCTCGCACGCCGAACGAGCGCGACCGCCTCTTTGTCGAGTGCCGCGTTGCCCGATGAGCGGACAAGCCGCGCCGAGAGCACCTGGCCTGAGCGGTTGATCGAGAATGCCACCGTCGCCGTGCCGCGTTGCCCCCCTGCGGACCGCTTGCGGCGGTTGAGGTGCGCGATGACGGAACCGCGCCAGGTCGCCATCGACATCGACGAACCCATGCCCGAGCTCGGCGCGGCGTTGGTGCGTGCGCGTGTCGCGTTCACGGGCCGCGGCGCCGAGGCCGCCTGTGCCGCCGACTGCTTGCGCGGCTTCGGTTTGGTCTTCTTTTCCTCGACCTTCTTTTGCGGCTCCTCGGGCTTCGTCTCTTCCTCCGGTTCCGGCTCGACCTCCTGCGCCGGCACGTCGATCACGGCTTCGGCCGTCTTGATCTCGGGCAACTCCGGGATCTCTTCCTGCAGGACCTCGGGCGGCACAGTGGCGTCGAGCGGCTCGGGCTCCGGCAGATCGTCCTCGATCGATTCGTCCTCCGTCTCGACCGGCGTGCTCTCGTCACTCTGCTGCTGCTCCATGTCGATGGCCACCTCCTGCGGCGGCACATCGGGGGCGGCGATCTCGGGCGCCAGCTCGATCATGATGGCGGCCGGCGGCTCGCCAGATGAGGCTTGGGGTTTCGGCCAATAGGTGATTGCCGCCGCGAGGCCGCCATGCACGGCGACGACGAACAGGGCCGCCAGTATCCAGCGCTTCAGCAGCCGATGCGTCGGCTCGACGCCATCCTCCCCGTACACGGCTGCATGGTAGAGGGCGTCACTCACGGTACCTCCGCCGGAGCCGCGCCGGCCGGCGGCAGCGTCTCGAGGCCGACGAGGCCGATCTTGAGATAGCCGGCATCGCGCAGCAGGTTCATCACCTCCATCAGGTCGCCGTAGTCGACCGTTTTGTCGGCGCGCACGAACACCCGCTCGTCGGTGTTGCCCTGCGTCTTGCCATCGAGCGCACTCTTGAGACCGTCGCGCGTCACCGGGTCGTTGCCGAACGCGAGCGACAGATCCTCCTTGACGGTCAGGAAGATCGGCTCGTCGGACCGAGGCTGCGGCGCGGCGTTGGAGGCTGGGAGATCCACGGCCACGTCGACAGTCGAGAGCGGCGCCGCGACCATGAAGATGATGAGCAGCACCAGCATGACGTCGATGAACGGCGTGACGTTGATCTCATGCGACTCGTCGAGATCGTCGCTGTCGCTGCGCGTATTCAAGCTCCCGGCCATGGCGTCTACTCCGCCGCCTGGGCGAACTGACGATCCGCCGGCGTGCGCCGGAGCTCCCAGCTCACCAGGCGCTCGACACCGGCCGAGGCATCGGCGAGCAGCAGCTTGTAGCCGGCGATGGAGCGCGCGAAAGCGTTGTAGATCATGACCGCCGGAATTGCGGCGACAAGGCCGAGCGCGGTCGCGAGCAACGCTTCCGCGATGCCGGGCGCCACCACGGCGAGGTTCGTCGTTTGTGACTCTGCGATGCCGATGAAGCTGTTCATGATGCCCCAGACGGTTCCGAACAGGCCGACGAACGGCGCCGTCGAGCCGATGGTGGCGAGCACGCCGGTGCCGAGCGTGATGCGACGTCCTGCGTTGGCCTCGATGCGCGAGAGCCGCGATGCGACGCGCTCCTTCACGCCCTGCGCATCCTCGTGATCGTAAACCGGCAGCGAGCGCGCCACCTCCTCGCCTGCCGCACGTACCAGCGCGCCACCAGTGCCGCCGCGGCGCCCGAAGCTCTGAACCGCGGCCGTGAGGTTCGGTGCGGCGACGATCTTGCGGATGGCACCCCTGAGTCGACGCTTGGCGACGGACAGTTCGAACGCCTTGGCGATCCACACGGTCCAGGTGATGAGCGAGGCGATGACGAGCCCGATCATCACGCCCTTCACGACAATGTCGGCGGCCTGGTACATGCCCCACGGCGAGAGGTCGTGGGGAAGCGCACCGCTCGGCGCAGCGGACGGTACCGCATCGGCCTGCTCCTCCGTCTCCTCGCCAGCCGGCCCGCGCTCGACGTCGTCAAAGACAGCAGCCGGTGCGGTAGCAGCGAGGTCGTCCGTCGCATCGAGCGTGGCGGGTTCAGCGGGCGGCAGTGCATCGGTACCCGCTGCCGGCACGGCCTGTGCAGAGGGCACGCCGGAAACTCCCTCCGGAACCGATGGCGCCTGCGTCGCAAACTGCGGAATGCCAAGCTCCGTCACCGGCGGAGACGTGCCGGCACCCTCGTCCTGCGCGGATACCGGCGCAGCGATCACGACAAGCGCCAGCAGAAGAGCCATTGCGGCGGCTGTGCGGTCAACCGTGCGGAACGGATGCATGGGACGGCCTTTCTGGACAGCGGTGATGAGGGATGCTCGGCGTCGTGCCGTGCGCGGTGTGCAGGAACCGGCAATCGAGGCAGGCGAGACGGCCGGCTGCCGCCTCCATCGCAAGATCCGCAATCGTCACGCCCCGCATCAGGGCGATGAAGCCGGATCGCGCGGCGCCCACGATCGCGTCGAGGCGGGCGAAGTGCGGCCCCCGCGTCCCGGCGGGGACGATCTCGAGCGCGTCGGGTTGCATCAGGCGCAGGACATCGGAAAGCGGAATGGTATCGGCGGGCTGCGCGAGCCCGAGCCCGCCGCTGCGACCGCGGGTCGTCGCGACAAGCCCTGCGACCATCAGCCGATGCGCGATCTTGGCGGCATGGTTCCGCGAGATGCCGAGCGCGGTTGCGGCCGTCTGGGTCTGCACGAGCCCACCCGGAGCGCGCGCGCAGGCAACGAGAAGGCCGATCGCGATCTCGGCTTCGCGGGTCAGGCGCATGAGCGGTTGTCCTTGGCCTCAGTCCCCTCTGCCGCTGTGGGCCGCGTGACGACGTAGAGTGCGGAGACCACGAGCAGCGCCGCGACGCCGGCAGCGAGCCACGGGCCCGGTTGTGCGCCGGCCAAGAACAGCGCGAAGCCGGCTCCCATCCCGAGGCAAGCCGCGACCTTGGCCCGGCGCGGCACGGCGCCGGTCTCGTTCCAGGCAGCGAGCGTCGGCCCGAAGTGGGGATGACCGAGCAGCCAGGCTTCCATGCGCGGCGAGGAACGGGCGAAGAACCACGCCGCCAGGATCAGGAAGATCGTCGTCGGCATCAGCGGCACGACGGCACCGACGGCGCCGCACGCCAGCATCAGCCAGCCGAGACAGATGCAGGGGATCCGCGTCACGGCATCAGCGTCTCGACGAGACCGTGCACGCGCGCGAACGCGGCCACCGCGCCGGCGACGACGCGCTGCTCCTCGGCTTCGGAGAGCGCCACCGCATCGAGCGCGGCGGTGAACGTGCGCCAGGCGAGGCCGCGGCCCTCGGGGGCCGGCGCGAGATGCCGCGCGCCGAACGTCTCGCCGAGATCGAGCTTTGCGGCATCCTTGAGCAGGAACGCGGCGCCGAGGTTCGAGCCCTCGGCGACGTAGAGCCAGCCGAGCGCGGTCGGGATATCCGCATCCACGCCGAGTGCGGATGCAGCTTCGTCAGCCGGCACTGCGAGGCCGAGATCTTCGAGGTCGCTCGCGATCAGCGGCAGCCGTCGCCGTCCCGCAAGGTCGGGCAGCATCTCTGCAAGCGCAGCACTATCGTAAAGCGCATCGATGTCGCGGTGGAACGCGTGCTGCACCAGCACGAAGCGCCCATATATCTCCCGGCTCGCGAACAGGTCCGTCGCCATGATGCGCTTGTCGAGACGCTCGTGGATCTCGTGTGTCGCGGCCTTGAGACGCTTCGCGCGGCCCGTTTCGCCTGCCGATCCCGTTATCATTTCTGTCATCGCAACCGGTTCCCGCTTTTGAATGGCAGGACGCCCCGGGGAGCGTCCTGCCTGTCTTGCCTAGAATTTAAGCTGCATCCCCATGGTGGCCGTGCGGCCGGGGGCCGGCATGCTGAAGCCCGTGGCCGGCACGTAGTAGACGTCGGTCAGGTTGTTGACCGAGAAGCGCAGCGTTGCGTGCTCGTTGAAGCGAAACCATCCGTAGAGATCGTAAGTCTCGTAGGCATCGGTCAGCTCTCTCAGGTTGCCGCGCTCGTCGATCGAGCGAGTCTGCGTCGGCGTCACCTTGGTGTAGCGCGCGCCGATGGCGAGGCGCTCGTCGAACAGCCGCACGCCGCCGTCGAGCGTCAGCTTGAACTCGGGCGGCACGTTGCCCGGAACCGCGAAGACGCGGCCCGGCGTCGAAGTGGTGCCGTTCGAGAAGATCTGCGTCGTCTGCGGCCATTCGGTCTCGAGCCAAGTCGCCGCGGCGCCCAGCCAGAACAGACGGGCGTCGTAGTTGCCCTCGAGCTCGATGCCGCGCATCCTCGTCACGCCGTCGAGATTGACGAAGCTGTAGTACGTCTTGCTCGCGACGGCTGGGGCGTAGATGTCGCCGATGACGATGAAGTCGTCCACCTTGCGGTCGAAGGCAGCGGCCTTGAACCTGAAGCTGTCGCGCTCGGTGAACAGGCCGTCGCGGCTGACGTTGGCGCCGATCTCCCAGGTCCGTGCCGTCTCCGGCCGCAGTTCGAGGTTCGGCGCGAACCAGTCAGCGACCGAATCCGCCGGCGGCGCCCCCGTGAAGAACGCCTCCAGGATGGTCGGCGGACGGAAGCTGTGGGCATAGCTCACATAGGGCCGGAACCAGTCGAACGGCTTGAGCTCCACGGTGGCCGAGGGCAGCCATGCGCCCTCCGAGCGGTCGATGTCGACGGTATGGGCGTCATTGAAGCGGATTGGGTTCTGGACCTCTACGTCGCGCCAGACCAACACGGTGGTAGTATAGGCTTCCTGATAGATCTGCTCACAATTGGGGTCACGTGCCGCAATCCAGGCTGCTGGCCTTCCTTGGCTCGCCCAGTATTCGCACATCGTTATGGCGGGATACGAAACCTCTTCCTGCACCTGCCTCGGCTCAATGACCGTCTCGTACTCGGTACGTTGATGGTAATACGTCACGTTGCCGTGCAGGCGGTGCCAATCGTAGCGCACGCCGCCTGAGACGCTGAGCCAGTCGGTCGGGTCGAGCTTGCCGTTGAGGAACGTGCTCACCACATCGCGCTGCCCGGGCGGACTGAAGGCGGTATAGCTGCTCTCGAACAGCGGGTTCTCCCTGATGACGGGGCTGGTGGCCGACGAGGTCGCCTTGTCGCGGAACGCCTCGACGCCATAGTTGAGGCTGAGGCCGCCCGCCTGCATGTCGAAGCGGCTGGTGTTGTCCAACGTAAAGCCGAAGCTGAGGTCGTCGAACGCGACGTGCGTCTCGTGCGTGGCGCCGGGGCGGGGCCCGCGCGTCTCGTCGGCGCGCGCGCTGTTGAGCCAGAAGTTGGCGTTCACGTCGATCAGGTCGTTCGCCGGGTTCCACGAAAAACGGGCCACGACGCTGTCGTTCTGGACGTCCTCGAAGTTCTGTCCCGACTCGAGGCCGTACTGGAACGCGTTCTCCTGGTGCATCCACGACAACGATGCCTTGAACCCGTCGTGATTGTCATATTCGAGCTTAAGGAACGACGACCACGCCTCCCGCCCCATGGCGAACGGTGTGGACGGCAATGGCTCGCCGTCGCCCGGGTCATATTGCCCGAGGTTGAGGCGGCTCGCGCCCGCCGTCAGCGACAGGCTCTCGCTGATCCGCGCCGCGGCAAGCGCCGAGCCCTGGAAGTCGTACTCGTTGGTGCCCCGCGTGAAGTTCACCTCGGCGCCCGTGGTCTTGCCCGGCGCGATCAGGTCGTCCGCGCTCACGGTGCGGAAGGTCACCGAGCCGCCGAGCGAGGCGGCGCTGCCAGCCGTCGCGCCGGTGTTTTTCTCGATATCGACCTGGCGGATGAAGGCGCTGTCCACGAACGCCTGGCCGCTGCTCGAATTGTAGCCGCTCGAGCCAAACATCATGCCGCGTTGCGCATTCTGGCGTGCGCCGTCGATGGACACCACGACCCGGCCGGCGTCCTGGAGACCACGGACGTTGGGCGAGACGGTCGGGAAGGCGGCGTTGCCCTCGCCGACATAGACGCCGGGCACACTGGCCATCAGCTCTCGCGTATCACGGACCGCGTTGGTCTTGATCGCCTCGCGCGTTACCACGCTGACGGAGGCCGGCGTCTCGTAGACCCAATCGGGAGTGCCCTGGAAGCCGGACCCCGACGCCGCACCCGCGCCGCCGATGTCGATCGTGTCGAGTGCGATTGCGCCCTCGACCGATGCTGCCGCGTCGTTGCCGCCGCCCGCATTGGGATCGTAGATCCGCACCGTGTTGGCGCCGGTGAAGCTGTAGCTGAGCCCGGTCCCGGAAAGGAGCTGGGCCACAGCGGACTGTGAGCTGATCTGGCCGCTGACGCCGCCCGTCTGCCGGCCGGCTGTGAGCGCGCTACTGTAGACAAGCTTGAGATTGGCCTGCCGCCCGAGCGCGAGCAGCGCGCTCTCCAGCGACCCGGCCGGTACCGAGACCGTGACGACGGATCCCTGCTGTGCCTGTGCGGCTGGCCCTTGTAGCGTCGCGCCACAAGCCAGGATCAAAGATACCGCCAATACGGCGCGCGCATATCGGCTCCGCCGTCTTGCGGAGACGCCCCTTACTGTCATTCCTTCCCCCGTACGCCCGTTCGTCCGTGCGGTGCGTACGCGTTACGCACCGCTCTACTGACTAAGAGCCGGGAGCGCGGGAGACTCCTGACGTCGAGCGCAAGAAAAATTTTCAGGGCGTCCGCGAACGCACGACGACCGCGAGCCCGGTCACGTGCGTAACGGTGACCGGAAGGCTGCTTTCGATCTCGCGCAGGGCTTCCTCGGTATCCTTGAGGTCGAAGATGCCCGACACCTTCTGCTCGGCGGCCGCCTCATCGACGACGAAGATGCGGCCATGCCGGTAGCGCTCGAGGGTGGCGAGCACCTCGCGCAACGGGCGGCCCGAGAACACCAGCCTGCCGCTGCGCCAAGCCATCCTGCCCGCGACGTCGGATGGGGCGACCACCACGTGGCCGCGGGACGTCAGCATGGCGGCATTGCCGGCCTCGACCAGCACCTGGTCGGCGCCGATCCTCACCGCGACCTTGCCTTCCTCGACCTGGACGTCGCCGCGGAAGCTGCCGGCGGCCGTGCGCAGGCCGTACTGCGTGCCGACGGCCTCGGCCGCGAGCGTGCCGTCGTCCGCGGTAAACGGGCGATCAGGGTTCCTGGCCACATCGAAGAAGGCTTCGCCGCGAAGCACCCGAACCCGGCGGGCGTCGTCCGAATAGTCGACCGTGATCGCGGTGTCGGTGTTGAGGTCGACGCGCGTGCCGTCGTCGAGCACCACGGTGCGCACCTCGCCGACTGCCGTGTAGTGATCGGCGCGGATGCGGTCGAGGACGCCCATGTCGTACGCAGCGGCCGAGACGATAACGAGCGCGGCAAGTCCCGCGGCACGAGAAACGGCCGCGCGCCGGCGCTGGCCGCGCAGCTTTTTGAGCCGGTCCGGCGGGATCGGGACGTCCTTGAGGTCGCCCCAGAGGCGGCTGAACTCGTCATAGGCCTCGCGATGCGCCGGGTCGCGCTCGAGCCACTCAGCGAAGCGGCGGCGATCCTCGTCCGTTGCGTCGCTGGACTGCAGGCGCGCCACCCAGCCGGCCGCCTCTTCCGCAATGCGATCCTTGTCGCGCTCGTCGCGTTGGTCCGTCATGAATGCCCAGCCGGTGACGGCCGTCCCCCCGAAACGGGAGACGGCATAGCAGCTACTCTCCTAGAGTCAAAAAGAGTGCCGCCACCTGACGTCGGCTCAGAAAAAAATCTCCGCGCGGGCGGCCCGACAGTGGATCAGCGCCTTGATGATGTGCTTCTCGACCATATTGCGCGAGATGCCGAGGCGCTTGGCGATCTCGCCGTTGGCCATGCCGTGCAGGCGGCTCAGGATGAACACCTCCTGGCACCGGTTGGGGAGCTTCTCGATCGCCTTGGCCAGCAGCAGCAGGCACTGGCGCCCGTTGACGATCCGCTCCTGGCAGGGTGCATCGAGCGGCTGGTCGAGGCCGGCCTCCGCCGGAAGGAACAAGTGCGCATCGGCGACATAGCGCGCCGTCGTGCGGCTCGCGACGGACTTGGCGATCTGGAACAGATACGCCTGCGGGTTCTCAATGACGGTTTTCTGCGGAGCAGTGAGGAAGCGCAGGAACGTCTCCTGCGTGGCATCGGCCGCATCGGCCGCGTTCCGCAGCCGGCGCAGGAAGAAGCGGCGCAAGCGGCTCTCTTCCGTACGCTGTAGATCGTGCACCATAGTCCCGAGCATTTCGGGTCTCCAGACTCAAACGTAACTAAACAACACCGGTCACGTGGCAGGAGGCTGGTTCTGGCGCAGGCCGAAAATACGCAGACGACATCGCACAACACCACAAGCCGCCACTCAAAGCGCAAGGAGATTTATCGTGCAACATGAAAGATTTAGAGCTGCTCTAACCAAGCCTGACGTGATGCAGGGAAACAATACTATAATTGTATACTTAGTCATTGATAATGCTGCGCTTTGATGATCCCCAGTTTGAGCAGGTGCGAGGCTGACCGTTCATCTGACCAACATGCTCAAATGTGCATCGCCGTTGCGCGCCGGCAACGCCTTGCCGCGAGCGATGGCGGCATCGACGGGAAGAACCTCCTGCGCGGGCTGTGGAGGAGCTCTCGTGATCGTTGCTGCATCGTCACTCGCGATCAGGCGGGCCTGCGACCCATCGGCCGACACGACGTGTACGGATACCGCTCGTTAGGATTTCCGCATCTAGCCTTCGGGCATGGAACGCACTCGGTACTACGTCGGCCCTCCCTGGCCGCCTTGCCGCGGCCTCTACGACTATGCGCTCAGCCTGTGTCTCAGCGACCTGGCGTGGGAGTACATGCGCCGGAATAGCGACGACCAGCGTGACTACCAGATCGACGGCCAATGCTGCATTCTTCCCTGCCGGCTCCGGTGCGGTCTGACCCTCCATAGATCGTACAAGCGCAGCCCTCAGGCCTCGGCCTGGGGGCTGCATGGCCGGATACTCGCCGAACGACAGAACCCGTTCCTTGCCCTGCCACTGGTAGCGGTATCGCCAGTACTTCCTCCCCGTCGGCATGACGTGCACGTAGAGGCCTCCGCCGTCGGTCAGCTTGTAGGCTTTGGCCCGCCGGACCGCCTTCCTGACTGCCGTATCCGTCAACATCTCTGCACCTCAGCCGTTACCCGGTTTTTGGCCGGGCGTTACCCGGTTTTTTACCCGGAAAATCTCAAGCTTGGCTGTCACCAAGCGTGCGCGGATGAGACAGATAATGTCAATGAATCTAGAGGCTTAGCTTACGGGAAGAGACAGGTTGATATAACCTGAAA
>ERZ869909.1109-NODE-1109-length-23534-cov-4.940018_pt1 | contig 23534 bp, 13 predicted proteins | sample MGYA00520892_ERZ869909 | MGnify/ENA primary metagenome ERZ869909 (study PRJEB32215, sample SAMEA104723947) | bioreactor metagenome | biome: bioreactor; feature: anaerobic bioreactor; material: water | place: China | collected 2015-03-12 ... | reverse complement strand
CCGAATCCTACGATCCGATCCGCTATGAGGGCGCCTTTATCATCGCCGATGCCTGGCGCGAACTGGGCCTTGATGTCACGGTTTCGCCGCTCGAATTCCGCACCCTTCTGGACCGCTTCTATTCCGAGCAGGATTTCGACACTGTCATCATGGGCTGGTCAGGCCGCGTCGACCGCCTGGACCCGCAGTTCTACCTGGGTACGCTTGACAGCCGTCAGGCAGAGATGGGCGCGAACAACCCTGGCGGCTATTCGAACCCCGAGTATGACGCGCTCTATGATGCGCAGTCGCGAGAGTTCGATATCGATGCACGCCGCGATATCGTGCATGAGATGCAGGAACTGTACATGCCGGATGTTCCCGTCGTTGTGCTGTTTCACCGCGACGAAGTTGTGGCCTATAACAACACCACCTTCACCAACATGAATGCCATGGCCGGTGAGGGGCTTTATTCCGAATGGGTGCCGCTTGAGGCCGAGCCGCTGGGCGACAGCCAGACCTTGCGCATCGGCGGCCCGCAGGAGCCGGACAACGTGAACCCGCTGGCCTCCACCTCGGTCTGGGGCTGGAAATGGATGCGCCTTTACTATGACCGTCTGGTGCGCCTGACGCCTGAGGTTGAACCCATGCCCTGGGCCGCCACCTCGGTTGATGCTGTGGATGATGTCACCATCGAGGTGACGCTGCGCGAAGGCATGCTGTTCCATGACGGCGAACCGGTGACGGCCGAAGATGTGGCCTTTACCTTCGATTACTACATGAACAGCGAATACAGCTACTTCAACGCCTATCTCGCACCGCTGGAATCGGTCGAGGTGACGGGCGATCTGACGGTACGCTTCAACCTGTCCGAGCCCTCGGCACCCTTCGCCACCATCTCGCTCAGCCAGATCCCGATCCTGCCCAAGCACCTTTGGGAAGGCATCGAAAACCCCGGCGATCTGACGCCTGACCAGATCCCCACTGTCGGTTCCGGACCCTTCGTCTTTGACCGCTATGACCGTGGCGAGTTCATGTCGCTGACCACCAACACCGATCACTTCTACGCCGACGACATCTCGGTCGAGGGCGTGGAATTCGTCATCTATGCCGATGCCGAAGGGGTGTTCACCGCGCTGCAAACCGGCCAGATCGACATGACGGCGTGGCGGATGGAGCCCGGCCAGATCCCGCTGGCCGAAGGTAACGACAACCTGACGGTCGTTTCCGTGCCTGATTTCGGCTATTTCCACATGACCTTCAACACCCGCCGCGCGCCGTTTGACGATGTTGCCGCGCGCCGGGCGCTGACCTACGCGATGGATCGCGAGCGCATGGTCAACGTGCTGCTGGATGGTCGCGGCGAAGTGGGCACCTCGGTCGTCGCACCGGTCAACGCCTTCTGGCACAACCCGTTCGTCGAGCGGTTTGATTTCGACATGGACGCCGCTCGCGCCGAGCTTGAGGCCGCCGGTTACACCTGGGACAGCGAAGGCCGTCTGCTCCGTTAACCACCTGCACCCGTTGCACCCCGTCGCAATCCACTTGCGGCGGGGTGTTTCTTCTTTCCCGGCCGCCTGAGGCCGGGTCAATACCGAAAGGGAACAGGCGATGTCGCGCCGCACTTATCTGATCAAGCTTGTGCTTCAGGCGATCTTCTCGCTCTGGATCATCGCCACGCTGCTGTTCTTCCTGTTCCGCATGGGCCTGCCCGACCCGACAGCGGCCCTGATCACCGAAGGGCTCAACCCCGAACAACGCGCCGCCGTGCGTGCGCAGTTCGGCCTCGATGATCCGCTCTGGCGGCAATATGTGCTGTTCCTGACCAATGCCCTGCAGGGCGAGTTCGGCACCTCTTTCAGCTACCGTGCGCCGGTCTCGGAAATCGTCTGGGAACGGCTGGCCAACACGATGATCCTGATGCTCTGCGCCATCGTGCTGGCCTATGGCATCGGCGTGCCGCTGGGCGCCTGGCTGAGCTGGCGGCGCGGCTCACGCACCGATACGGTGGGCATTTTCGTGGGGCTGATGTTCCGCTCGGCGCCGATGTTCTGGACCGGGATGATCGCCATTCTGATCTTCGGCGTCGGCCTGTCCATCCTGCCCACCTCGGGCATGCGCACCCTGCCCTATGACGCAACCGGCTTCTGGGACAAGGTGCTGACGCGCGATTTCCTCTGGCACGCCATCCTGCCGGTCTCCATCGTCGCACTCTACTATCTGGGATCGCCGCTGCTGATCATGCGCAACACCATGCTGGAGGTCTACGGCGAGGATTTCATCGAGATGGCCCGTGCCAAGGGCCTGCCCGAACGCGACATCCTTTACAAACACGCCGCGCGCAACGCGCTTTTGCCGGTGGTCACGCAGCTGGCGGTCACCATCGGGCTGGCGGCTGGCGGGCAGGTGGTGGTCGAGGTGGTGTTCTCCTGGCCCGGTCTGGGGCGCGAGATCCTGAACGCGGTGCGCACCTCGGATTTCCCGCTGGCCCAGGCGAGCTTTCTGGTCATGGCGGCTTTCGTGATCTCGCTCAACCTGCTGGTCGATATCCTTTACACCACGCTTGATCCGAGGGTGAGCTTCCGATGACCCTGCCCCCTTTCCTTCGCGCCGCCGCCGGGCCGCTGAAGCTGATGATCCAGGACCGTCTGGCGGTGATCGGGCTTTGTGTGCTGGGCTTCATCATCGCCATGGCGCTGTTCGCACCGCTGATCGCCACCCATGATCCGCGCCATATCAACGAGGTCGAGGATGGCTCGGTGCTGCTGCGCGGTGCCGAGAGCTGGGAACTGGGTGAAAGCCTTGGCCCGCTGGCGCTCAATGACGCCGATCACCGGGGCGAGGAGGCGCTGATTGTCGGCCGTGAGGGCACGCTCTGGGCGCGCGCGAGCGGTGAATGGCAGCGCGTGAGCCTGCCCAGCGAGGCCGATCTGAACGCTGTGGCGCTGGGCCCCGAAGGCGGCGCGGTGATTGTCGGCGCGCAGGGCACGGTGCTTGTGCAGCAGGCCGGGGCCGAGTGGCGCGCCCTGCCCGCCCCGGCCCCGGCCGATCTGCGCTCGGTGGCCTGGATCGACGCCGAAAGCGCGCTCATCGTCGGCGCCGGCGAGGAAATCTGGCGGCTCGATCTGCCCGAGGGGCGGCTGACGCCGGTCGAAAGCCCGGTCGGACGCGGTTTCTCGCTGCGTTCGGTGGCGCGCGACCATGACGGCACGTTGCTGATCGTCGGCGAGCGCGGGCTGGCCATCCGCTATGACCCGGCCGATGGCAGCGCCAGCCTTGAGCGGCTGGGCTCCAGCCGTGACCTGAACCATATCCATATCGCACCGGGCGGTGCGGCGCTGGTCACCGGCGAGCGTGGCACGCTTCTGCGCCGCAGCGATGCCGAGGCCCGCTGGATCGCCGACAGCGCCCCCGATATCCGCGCCCTGCGCGCCGGCTGGATCGACGATACCGGCCGCGCCGTGGCCGCCGGGCGCAACGGCATCATCATGGAATGGGACGGCAGTGATTGGCAACTGATCCCCACCGAGAGCGAGCGGCATCTGCGCGCGCTGCTGATCGAGGGCGATCGCTGGCTGGCGCTGGGCTCGGACCGTTTCGTCACCCGGCTGGCGCCGCCCTCGCGCGAGCATTGGTTCGGCACCGACCATCTGGGCCGCGATCTTTACAGCCAGAGCGTGCATGGCAGCCGTATCGCGCTGCTCGTCGGCTTCCTTGGCGCGGCGCTGGTGGTGCTGATCGGCACCAATGTCGGGCTGATCGCCGGCTATTACCGCGGCCGCACCGAGACCGTGCTGATGCGCACGGTCGATGTGATGTATGGCATCCCCTTCGAGCCCTTCGCGCTGATCCTGGTGCTGCTGTTCCAGCCGAGCCTGCTGATCGTCATTCTGGCGGTCTCGCTGCTGACCTGGCGCACGGTGGCGCGGCTGATCCGCAGCCAGGTGCTGTCCTTGCGCGAGCGCCCGTTCGTGAAAGCCGCGCGGGTGGCCGGGGCCTCGGATCTGCGCATCATGTATCTGCATATCTTCCCCAATGTGATGCCGCTGGTGTTTCTGGAACTGGCGATCATTGTCGGCGTTTCCATCATCGCCGAGGCGACGCTCAGTTTCCTCGGCCTCGGGCCGCCGCATGCCATCAGTTGGGGCGGCATTCTGCATGATGCGCGCCTTTCGGGCGCCTGGCGCACCGCCTGGTGGTGGAACCTGCCGCCCGGCATCCTGATCATGACCACGGTTCTGTCGGTCTTCTTCATCTCGCGGTCGCTGGAAGTGGTGGCCAATCCAAGGCTGAGGGCGCGGCAATGAAGGACAGTGCGATCAGATCCCTTCTGGATGTGCGCGATCTGGCGATCCATTACCGCACCAAGGCCGGGCCGGTGCGCGCCGTGGACGGGATCGATTTCACCATCGCGCCCGGCGAGGCGCTAGGGCTGGTGGGCGAGAGCGGCTGCGGCAAGACCACCGCGGCCAAGGCGATGCTGAAACTGCTGCCGCCCAATGGCGAGATCCCGCGCGGGCGGATGGATTTCGCCGGCCGCGATCTGGTGCCCCTGCAGGGCGAGGACATGCGCCGCGTGCGCTGGAAGGAAATCGCCTGGATTTCACAGGCGGCGATGAATGCGCTCGATCCGGTCTACCGGGTCGGCGACCAGATCCTTGAGGCGATGCAGGCCCATATCCGCATCGACCGCGCCGAGGGCTGGGCGCGGGCCGAGGATCTGTTTCGCGCCGTCGGCATCGATCCGTCGCGGCTGCGCGCCTATCCGCATGAAATGTCGGGCGGCATGAAGCAGCGCGCGGTGATCGCCATGGCCATGGCGCTGGAGCCGCAGCTTCTGATCGCCGACGAACCCACCACCGCGCTTGATGTGGTGACCCAGGCGCAGATCCTCGCCCGGCTGGCGCGGCTGCGGCGCGAGCGCGGCATGGCGCTTCTGTTCATCACCCATGACATTTCGGTCGTCGTGCAGACCTGCGACCGTGTGGCGGTGATGTATGGCGGCAAGATCATGGAAACCGGCCCGGTGCGGCAGGTCTTCGGCCAGCCCTTCCACCCCTATACGATGGGCCTGACCAACGCTTTCCCCACGCTGGAGGGCGCCCAGCGCGAGCTGATCTCCATTCCCGGCACGCCGCCCAATCTGCTTGATCCGCCGAAGGGTTGCCGCTTCGCCGAACGCTGCCCCTTCGCCACCGAACAATGCCGCCATGAGGAACCGCAGGCGCGGCCGGTGGGCGACGGGCGGATCTCGGCCTGCCATTACCCCGAAAAGGTTGAAGAATTTCGCGCCACCGCCGCCACCAATGCCGCCTGGGCCGAGGTCGGACGGCGGCTCAACGAGGAACTGGCACCCAGCACCCCGCGCCGCTCCGGCACCCGCGCCGAGGTGCTGCGTGTCGAGGGGCTGGTGAAGCATTTCCCGGTCGCCGGCAGCTTCTTCGGCAAGTCCGAGGACAGGGTGCATGCGGTCGATGGTATCGAGCTGACGCTGGGCGCCGGCGAGATCCTCGGGCTGGCGGGCGAATCCGGTTCGGGCAAGACGACGACCGGCGAGATGCTGGTGCGGCTGCAGGAACCCACCGCCGGGCATATCCTTTCAGAGGGCGAGAATATCGCACCGCTGAAGGGCCGGGCGCTGAAGGCCTTCCGGCGGCGCGCGCAGATGGTCTTCCAGGACCCCTATCAGACGCTCAACCCGCGCTTCACCATCCAGGATATCGTCGGCGAGCCGCTGAAGATCCACGGGCTGGCCAAGGGTGCGGAACGCCGCGCCCGCGTGGTGCAGGCGCTGGAACGCGCCGGGCTGAAGCCGGCCGATACCTATATGGAGCGTTTCCCGCACGAGCTTTCCGGCGGCCAGCGCCAGCGCGTCGCCATCGCGCGCGCCATCGTGCTGGAGCCGCGCTTCATCATTGCCGACGAGCCGGTCTCGATGCTGGATGTGTCGATCCGCGCAGGCGTGCTGAACCTGATGCGCCATTTCCGCGACGCGATGGGCATTTCCTTCGTCTATGTCAGCCATGACCTGCCGACGATCCGCTATGTCGCCGACCGCACCGCGATCATGTATCTGGGCGAGATCGTCGAGGTGGGCCCGACCGAGACAGTGATCGCCGAGCGCAAGCACCCCTATACGCGGCTCCTGCTCGATGCCTCGCCCGAGCCTGACCCCTCGGTGGAAAAACCGCCGCTGGAATCGGCCGGCGAGATCCCTTCGGCGATCGACATTCCCAATGGCTGCCGGTTTCACAACCGCTGCCCGCTGGCCATGGTCGAATGCGGCTGGGAGGGGCGCGACGTGATCGCCGCGCTGGCCGAATGGGATCTGGCCGAGCACCCGCGCGACGCTCTCGGCACGCCGCAGCGCGAGGGGCTTTCGGTGCGCATTCCGGCACCAAAGGGCGTGGCGGCAGCACGGGCGCAACTGGCCGAGGTGCTGGCCCGGCGCCCGGCCTCGCTGGCCGAGGCCGCGACGATCGAGGAAGAGGGTGCGGCGCTGCTGATCCGCTTCGAGCCCCGCCCCTCGCCGCGCCGGCGCCGTATCGCCGAGGGCCATGAGGTGGCCTGCCTGCTCTATCCGGAATAGCGCCCCGCCTCAGCGCCCCACCGCATAGGCCTGCATCAACCGCGGCGAGGCCCCGGCGCGGATCAGCCCGCCCGGTTCGCGCGCGGCGGCGGTCAGCCGGCCGATGCTCCAGGCTGGCGCGGTCTGCACGTCATGGCCGCGCCCGCGCAGATCCTTGATTACCGCCGGGCCATGACTTTCCTCGATCAATATCTGCCCCGGGCTGCGCGAGCGCGGATAGAACGAGGCAGGGAAATGCGTGCTGTGAAACAGCGGCGCATCCAGCGCCTGTTGCAGCCCCATGCCGAACTCGGCCAGGTAGAGGAAGAAGATCAGCTGCCATTGATCTTGCTGATCGCCGCCGGGCGTGCCGAACACCAGCGCCGGGCGCCCCTCATGCAGCGCAAGGCTGGGCGAGAGCGTGGTGCGCGGCCGCTTGCCCGGCGCCAGCGAGCCCGGCAGCCCCTCTTCGAGCCAGAACATCTGCGCCCGGCTGTTGAGGCAGAACCCCAGCCCCGGAATGGTCGGCGAGCTTTGCAGCCAGCCGCCCGAGGGTGTCACCGCCACCATATTGCCCTCGGCGTCGATGACATCGAGATGCACGGTGTCACCGCGCTTGCGCGCCAGATGCGCCATGGTCGGCTCATAGACCGCGCCATCGGTGCTGCTGAGCCGCGCCAGGGCCGCCTGCATGCGCGCCACCTGCGCCTCATGGCCCGTCACCACACCGGGACGCAGCTCCAGATCGGCCCGGGTGCCGATCAGCGCGCGACGTGTGGCGGCGTAATCCTCGGACAGAAGCGCCGCCAGCGGCACGTCGATATGCTCGGGGTCGGCGTAATAGGCCTCGCGGTCGGCATAGGCGAGCTTCATCGCCTCGGTGACATGATGCACGAAATCGGCGCCGAGGGGATCGGCAGCGCCCAGCCCGCTGCCGCGCAGCAGCGCCAGCGCCTGCAGCATCACCGGCCCCTGGCTCCAAGGCCCGCATTTGGCCACCTGCCAGGCGCCGTACTCGCCCCAGACCGGCGCCTCGGTCCGGGCTGCATAGCCGGCCATATCCTCGGCGCCGAGCACCCCGCGCTGCATCCGCCCCTCGCTGTCGGGCAATTCGGTGCGCGCCAGCCAATCGCCGATCTCCTCGGCCACGAAACCGCGATAGAAAGCATCGCGCGCGCCCTCTATCTGCGCCTCGCGGCCGCCGCGCCGGGCCTCGGCCTCGGCCAGCAGCCGGCGCCAGGTCGCGCCCAGCACCGGGTTGCGCAGAATGCCATGCGGCGCCGGCGCTTGCCCTCCCGGCAGCCAGGTATCAAACGAGCTGGGCCAGGTGGCGCGGAAGAAATCGGCCAGCCCGGCGATGGTATCAGCGACACGCGGCAGGCAGGGATGGCCGACCTCGGCATAATGGATGGCCGGTTCCAGCACCTCGCGCAACGACAGGCGGCCATGATCGCGCAGCATCAGCATCCAGCCGTCCCAGGCGCCCGGCACCACCGTGGCCAGCAGCCCGTCGCCCGGCACGGCGCTCAGGCCCTGATCGCGGTAATGCGCGATGGTGGCGCCCGCCGGCGCGCCGCCCTGGGCACAGATCACCTCGACCTTGCCGCGCGCCGCCGACCACAGGATCGCCGGCATCTCGCCACCCGGCCCGTTGAGATGCGGCTCCACCACCTGCAACACCAGCCCCGCCGCCACCGCCGCGTCAAAGGCGTTGCCGCCGCGCTCCAGCATCGCCATGCCCACCGACGAGGCGATCCAATGCGTGCTGGTCACGGCACCGAAACGGCCCAGAATCTCCGGTCTTGTGGTGAAAGCGGTCATGGGGCCATCCGGAGCAACTGAAGGGTCAGCCCCAGTGATGCCCCGGCGGCGGCGGCGTCGTCAACCGCCCCGCCCCGGCGCCAAAGGCCCCGCTCAGACCATCATTTCCTTGGTCGCGGTCAGCCTGACATCGGGATAGTCGCGGATCGCGCGGTCGATATCCCATTGCAGCCGCGTCAGATAGACCATGTCGCCGTCATGGTCGGTGGCGATATGGGCCTTGTTGGCCGCCACGAAAGCCTCGACCTTGGCCTTCTCGCCGGCCACCCAGCGCGCCGAAGTGAACTGCGATCCCTCGAACCGCACCGGCAGGCCGTATTCCAGCTCGATCCGGCTGGCCAGCACCTCGAATTGCAGCGCCCCCACCACCCCGACAATGAAGCCCGAGCCGATATTGGGCTTGAAGACCTTCGCCGCGCCTTCCTCGGCGAATTGCATCAGCGCCTTTTCCAGATGTTTGGCCTTCATCGGATCGCCGGCGCGGCAGCTTTGCAGCAGTTCCGGCGCAAAGGAGGGAATGCCGGTGAAGCGCAGCGCCTCGCCCTCGGTCAGCGTATCGCCGATGCGCAGCTGGCCGTGGTTGGGAATGCCGATGATGTCACCGGCCCAGGCCTCCTCGGCCAGTTCGCGGTCCGAGGCCAGAAACAGCACCGGGTTGCTGATCGCCATCGGCTTGCCGGCGCGCACATGCAAGAGCTTCATGCCGCGCTGGAAATGCCCCGAGGCCAGCCGCACGAAGGCCACCCGGTCGCGGTGCTTGGGGTCCATATTGGCCTGCACCTTGAAGACAAAGCCCGTCACCGGCTTTTCCTCGGGGCTGACCTGGCGCTTGTCGGTCGGCAGGACCTGCGGCGCCGGGCCGTATTCGGCCATGCCGCGCATCAGCTCGCGCACGCCGAAGGAATTGATCGCCGAGCCGAACCAGATCGGCGTCATCGAGCCGTTGAGGATCGAGGCGCGGTCAAACCCCGGAAGCAGCTCGCGCGCCATTTCCAGCTCTTCGCGCAGCTTGGCCAGCAGATCGGCCGGCACATGTTCGGCCAGCTTGGGATCATCCAGCCCGTCGATGACGATACTCTCGGCCACCCGGTTGCGGTCGGCGCGGTCCATCAGTTCCAAACGGTCATGCACGATATCATAGCAGCCGATGAACTCTCGCCCCTGCCCGATCGGCCAGGAGGCCGGCGTTACGTCGATGGCGAGGTTTTCCTGGATCTCGTCGATGATCTCGAAAGTATCGCGGGCCTCGCGGTCCATCTTGTTGCAAAAGGTCAGGATCGGCAGATCGCGCAGGCGGCAGACCTCGAACAGCTTGCGCGTCTGGCTTTCAACGCCCTTGGCCCCGTCGATGACCATGATCGCCGCATCCACCGCCGTCAGGGTGCGATAGGTGTCTTCGGAAAAATCGCTGTGGCCCGGCGTATCGACCAGATTGAAGCGGAAGCCGTCGAAATCGAACGACATCGCCGAGGCCGAGACCGAGATGCCGCGGTCCTTCTCCATCTGCATGAAATCCGAACGTGTGCGCCGCGCCTCGCCCTTGGCGCGCACCTGGCCCGCCATCTGGATCGCGCCGCCGAACAGCAGGAATTTCTCGGTCAGCGTTGTCTTGCCGGCATCGGGATGGCTGATGATGGCAAAGGTCCGCCGCCGGGCGATCTCGGCCGGCAGGACGGGGGTATTGGCGGGGGCATTGGCGCGCATCTCGGACATGGCGCTCTCATAGGCCAGCGCCCCGCTTCCGGCAAGGGCCACGGGGGCCGCGGGGCGCGCGCGAGAGAAGGGCTTGTGCGGCTCTAGTTCAGCAGCGGCGTGCGCAGCGGCCGGGTGGCCAGACAGACGCGGTTGCGCCCGGCATCCTTGGCCCGGTAGAGCTGGTTATCGGCCGAGGCTGCCCAGTCTTCGTCGTTGAGCATGGCGTCGGAAAGCTCCGCCACGCCGAAACTGGCGGTGATCTGGATTGCCGGATGCCCCGGCACCACCGCCGCCTCGACCGCGGCGCGGATGCGCTCGGTCACCTCGACCGCCGTGGCGCCATCGGCATTCGACAGCAGGATGCCGAACTCCTCCCCGCCCAACCGGCCGAAACTGTCCTCGGTGCGCAACTCGCGCTGCACCACCCGCGATACGGTGCGCAGCACGGCATCGCCGGCGCTGTGGCCCCAGGTGTCGTTGATCGCCTTGAAATGATCCAGATCGAAGATCACCAGCGAGGCCCGCCCGCCGCTGCGCTGACGCGCGGCGAAACATTTGTGCAGCACATCATAGAACACCCGCCGGGTCATGGCATTGGTCAGCATGTCGCGGCTGGCCTCGGCCCAGAGGCCCAGTTGCTCCACCACCAGTTGGGCGAACCCCTCCAGCAGAACACAATCGCGGTCGGTGAAATGGCGGGTTTCGGTATCAAGCACCCTGAGCGAGCCGATCATCTCGCCCTGCGCGATCAGCGGGATCTCAAGGAAGGCGCGGTAAACCCCGGTCTCGGCATTCGTGGGCGCACCGTTGAGCGCGATGGTCACCGCCGGCACCGCTAAGACCGTCTTGATCACCTCGCAGAGCGAGGCGAATTGCGTCGGCGAGGGCAAGGCCCCCGGTCCGGGCGCGGGCGGTGCAACCGGTGGTGTAATCTGGCCGACAGGCGCCGTCACCGATTGCGAGGCATGGCTCGCGGCTCGGGCACTGGCGGCCGGTTGGCTGGCGATGGCAACACGAACATTCATAAGGGCACTCGCATTCAAGGCTATTTCCGAATGCTTGGTTAATGCGGTCCGATTGCGTCGGGCTTTGGGAAAGGGCGCGGCGAAAAGAGGGTTAATTTTGGGTTAAGCGCCGCAATGCGCCGCAGGGGCGCCACATTCGCGCCATACTCCGCCGTCGCCGGGCCGCGCGAACGGGCTCTGACGCGCGCTGCGATTGACCCCGGGGCGCTTTTGCGGTAGGGCCCAGTCACGGGTGGCGGGATGCCCCCTCCGATGCCGGGGCGCGAAATGGCATGCGTCCCTTATCAGAATTACGGCCCGATGCCGTAACCAATGGACGCACATGACAAAATTTACTGATCTCGCGCTGGACCCGAAGGTCCTCAAGGCCATCGCCGAAGCCGGCTATGAAACCCCGACACCGATCCAGACCCAGGCGATCCCGCATGCGCTCGAAGGGCGCGATGTGCTGGGTATCGCCCAGACCGGCACCGGCAAGACCGCCTCGTTCACGCTGCCGCTGATCACCCGGCTGGCGCGTGGCCGGGCGCGGGCGCGCATGCCGCGCAGCCTGGTTCTGGCGCCAACCCGCGAACTGGCCGCCCAGGTGGCCGAGAATTTCGACACCTATGCCAAATATACCCGGCTGACCAAAGCGCTCCTGATCGGCGGCGTCAGCTTTGGCGAGCAGGACAAGCTGATCGACCGCGGCGTCGATGTGCTGATTGCCACGCCGGGCCGGCTGCTCGATCATTTCGAGCGCGGCAAGCTGCTGTTGACCGGGGTCGAGGTGATGGTCGTCGATGAGGCCGACCGCATGCTCGACATGGGCTTCATCCCCGATATCGAACGCATTTTCAACCTGACGCCCTTCACGCGGCAGACGCTGTTCTTCTCGGCCACCATGGCGCCCGAGATCGAGCGCATCACCAATACCTTCCTGTCGAACCCGGCACGGGTGGAAGTGGCCCGTCAGGCCACCACCTCGGAAACCATCGAACAGGCGCTGATCGAGTTCAAACCTTCGCGCAAGGACCGGGCCTTCAAGGAAAAACGCGCCATGCTGCGCGCCCTGATCACCCAGGAGGGCGAGGCCTGCACCAACGCGATCATCTTCTGCAACCGCAAGGTCGATGTCGATGTGGTGGCGAAATCGCTGAAGAAACACGGCCTCAACGCCGCACCGATCCATGGCGATCTGGACCAGTCGGTGCGCACGCGCACGCTCGACGGCTTCCGCGACGGGTCGCTGCGCTTCCTGGTGGCCTCGGATGTGGCGGCGCGCGGGCTGGATATCCCTGCCGTGAGCCATGTGTTCAATTTCGACGTGCCCAGCCATGCCGAGGATTATGTCCACCGTATCGGCCGCACCGGGCGTGCCGGGCGCAAGGGCAAGGCCTTCACGCTCTGCACCCCGTCGGATGACAAATATCTCGCCGCCATCGAGCATATGCTGCAAAAGCCGCTGCCGCGCGGCACCGCGCCGTTGGCCGATGCCCCGGCCGATGACGAGGCGCCGGTGGGCCGCTCATCCGAGCGCCAGTCTGAGCGCCAGTCGGAGCGGCAGTCGGAGCGCCGGGGCCGCAAGACCCGCGAGCCGCGCCCCCGGCGTGATGCCGAGGTGAAGCTGGCCGTGGAAACCGCCGCCGAGACCGCGCCTGAACCCGTGTTCGAACCCGCGGTTGCCGAAATTCCGGTTGAACGTGGCGCGGATCGCCAGTCGGATCGCCAGGCTGACCGCCATTCGAACCGCCACAGCGAGCCCGCCGCCCCGCGCGAAAAACGCCGCGATGACCGTCGCCGGGGCCGGGGCCGCGAGGACGATGGCGCACCGGTGGTCGGCATGGGCGATCATGTGCCCGATTTCCTGATGCGGGCCTTCAAATCGGCCTGAGGCCGCCAGCCAGCCGGGATAGCGCTACAGAATCAACGAGGGGGGCCATGGCCCCCCTCTCTTGTTATTCGGCAGCCTCTTCATAGGCTTCCAGCGGCGGACAGGTGCAGATCAGGTTGCGGTCACCATGCACATTGTCCACCCGGCCCACCGGCGGCCAGTATTTGTCCACCCGGAAGGCGCCCGGCGGGAAGCAGCCCTGCTCGCGGCCATAGGCGCGGCTCCAGTCGGCGACCAGATCCTCGACCGTATGCGGCGCATGGCGCAGCGGGCTGTCCTCGGCCGAGATCTCGCCCCGCTCGACGGCGCGGATTTCCTCGCGGATCGCCAGCAGCGCGGTGATGAAACGGTCGATCTCGGCCTTGGTCTCGGATTCGGTGGGTTCCACCATCAGCGTGCCGGACACCGGCCAGGACATGGTGGGTGCATGGAAACCGTTGTCGATCAAGCGCTTGGCGATATCCTCGACGGTGACGCCATGCTCGGCAAAGGGCCGTGTGTCAAGGATACATTCATGCGCCACCCGGCCCCGATTGCCCATGAACAGCACCGCATAGGCCCCGCGCAGTCGCGCCGCGATGTAATTGGCGTTCAGGATCGCCACGCGGGTTGCCTGGGTCAGGCCGGGGCCGCCCATCATCAGGCAATAGGCCCATGAGATCAGCAGGATCGAGGCCGAACCATAGGGCGCCGCCGAAACCGGCCCCTCGCTGCCGCCGGTTTCGGGATGGCCGGGCAGATAGGGCGCCAGATGCGCGCGCACCCCGATCGGCCCCATGCCGGGCCCTCCGCCGCCATGCGGAATGGCAAAGGTCTTGTGCAGATTGAGATGGCTGACATCGCCGCCGATCTCGCCGGGTTTCACCAGCCCGACCATGGCGTTCATATTGGCGCCGTCGATATAGACCTGCCCGCCATATTGATGGGTGATGTCGCAGACCTCGCGCACGGTTTCCTCGAAAACGCCATGGGTCGAGGGATAGGTGATCATGCAGGCCGCAAGCCGGTCCCCGGCCGCCGCCGCCTTGTCGCGGAAATCCTCCAGGTCGATATCGCCATTGGGCGCGGATTTCACCACCACAACCTTCATGCCGCACATCTGCGCCGAGGCGGGGTTGGTGCCATGGGCCGACACCGGAATCAGGCAGATGTCGCGCGCGCCCTCACCGCGCGCGCGGTGATAGGCCTGGATGGTCAGAAGCCCGGCATATTCGCCCTGCGCGCCGGAATTCGGCTGCATCGACATGGCGTCATAGCCGGTGATTTCACAAAGCTTTTCAGACAGATCTGCGATCACCTCACCATAGCCCTGCGCCTGATCGGGGGGGCAGAACGGATGCAGGCTGGAAAACTCGGGCCAGGTGATCGGCATCATCTCGGCCGCGGCATTGAGCTTCATGGTGCACGAGCCCAGCGGGATCATCGCCCGGTCCAGTGCCAGATCGCGGTCGGAAAGCCGGCGCATGTAGCGCATCATCTCGCTCTCGGCGCGGTTCATGTGGAAGATCGGATGCGTCAGGTAGTCCGACTGGCGCAGCAGTTCCTCGGGCACACCAAGCTTGGCGCGATGCGGCGGCACGCCGTCGATGCCGAAGGCGCGCAACACCCGCACCAGCACCGCCTCGTCGGTGGTTTCATCAAGCGAGATGCCGACATGGCCGGTGCCGATCTTGCGGAAATTCAGCCCGCCCTGGCGCGCGGCGGCCAGGATGCCCGCCTGCCCCACGCCGACCTCGACGCGCAGCGTATCAAAGAAGGCGCGGGTTTCGACCTTGGCCCCGGCGGCGCGCAACGCACGGTACAGCCGCTCGGTCATGAAATGCACCCGCTCGGCGATGGCGCGCAGCCCCTGCGGCCCGTGGAACACCGCATACATCGAGGCCATGACCGCCAGAAGCGCCTGCGCCGTGCAGACATTCGAGGTAGCCTTCTCGCGGCGGATATGCTGCTCGCGCGTCTGCAGCGCCAGCCGGTAGGCCTTGTTGCCGCGCGCGTCGATGGAAACCCCGACAATGCGCCCCGGCATCGAGCGCTTGTGCTCGTCCCGGCAGGCCATGAAGGCGGCATGCGGGCCGCCATAGCCCATCGGCACACCGAACCGCTGGCTGGAGCCCACCGCGATATCGGCGCCCATGGCGCCGGGCTCCTTGATCATGCACAGCGCCAAGAGATCGGTGGCCATGATCGCCACGCCCTTGGCGGCATGCAAACCTTCGATCTGCGGCGTGAAATCATGCAGGTCGCCATAGGTGCCGGGATACTGGAAGATGGCGCCGAACACGGTTTCGGGCTCCAGCACCCGCGGATCACCGACGATGACCTGAATGCCCAGCGGCGCGGCGCGGGTCTTCATCACCTCGATATTCTGCGGATGGCAGTTCTCGTCGATGAAGAAGCCCGTGGCTTTCGATTTCGCCACGCGCTGCGCCATCACCATCGCCTCGGCGCAGGCGGTGGATTCGTCGAGCAGGCTGGCATTGGCCACAGGCAGGCCGGTCAGATCGGCGACCATGGTCTGATAGTTGAGCAGTGCCTCCAGCCGTCCTTGAGCGATTTCAGGCTGATAGGGGGTATAGGCGGTGTACCAGGCGGGGTTCTCCAGAATGTTGCGCTGGATCGCCGGCGGGGTGATCGTGCCGTAATAGCCCTGCCCGATCAGCGAGGTCATGACCTTGTTCTTCGCCCCCACCTCGCGCATCCGCGCCAGCAGCCCGCCCTCGGAGAGCGGCGCCCAGCCCAAGGGCTTGTCCTGACGGATCGAGGCCGGGATGGTCTCGTCGATCAGGCTGTCCAGGCTGGCGGTGCCGATCGCCTTGAGCATCTCCTCCATCTCGGCCGGCGAGGGGCCGATATGGCGACGATTGGCGAAATCATAGGGGTCGTAGGCGGTGGGCGTATAGGACATCGAAGTCTCCGCGAAGGATCGGGGGGGCGGCAAACGGGGCGCCGGCCGGGCGCCCCGCCAGGCTCATCAGGCGATGAAGTCCTTGTATTCGTCTTCGGACATGAATTCGTCGAGCACACTCAGATCGTCGATCTTCATCTTGAAGAACCAGGCCTCGCCCATCGGGTCTTCATTGACCAGGCCGGGATTGTCGCCAAGCGCCTCGTTGACGGCGACGATCTCGCCATCCACCGGCGCCAGAATATCCGAGGCGGCTTTCACGGATTCAATCACGGAAACCTCGTCGCCGCGTGCAACCTGGGTTTCCAGCTCGGGCAATTCCACAAATACAACATCGCCCAGCTGTTCGGCGGCATGTTCGGTGATGCCAACGACGATGAGGTCGCCCTCGATGCGCAGCCATTCGTGCTCTTCGGTGAATTTCATCGCGATGCCTTTCATTTGCGATAGGTGGCGGGACGGAAGGGAAGCGGGCAGACCTGCGCGGCCAGGCGCTTGCCGCGCACCTCGCCCCAGATCGGCGTGCCGGGTTGCGCGAGCGCGGCGGGCAGATAGCCCATCGACATCGGCGCCTCGATCGTGGGGCCGAAAGCGCCCGAGGTCACATGGCCCACCGGCTCGGCGGCGTCTGCGGTGGCAAAAAGCACCGTGCCCTCGCGCATCGGCGCGCGGGTCTCGGGGCGCAGGCCGACGCGCAGCCGCGACGGCCCCTCGGCCAGTTCGCGCAGGATGCGCGCGGCGCCGGGGAATCCACCCTCGCGCGCGCCACCACGGCGGCGCAGCTTCTGGATCGCCCAGGCCAACCCGGCCTCGATAGGTGAAGTTTCTGTATCGATATCATGGCCATAGAGGCAAAGCCCGGCCTCAAGCCGCAGGCTGTCGCGCGCACCCAGACCGATCGGCGCCACCTCGTCCATGGCCAGCAGCGCCTGGGCGAAAGCCTCGGCGCGGCCCTCGGGCAGGGAAATCTCGAACCCGTCCTCGCCGGTATAGCCCGAACGCGAGATCCAGAGTTCGGCGCCGTCCCAGTGACGGGTGGCGACATCCATGAAGCGCATCGTGGCAACACCGGGCACCAGCCGCGCCAGCGCCGCCTCCGCCGCCGGGCCCTGAAGCGCCAGCAGCGCGCGGTCACTCACCGGCTCGACGCCGTCAAGATGCGCCTGAAGATGCGCGATATCCTGCGCCTTGCAGGCGGCATTGACGACCAGAAACAGGTGATCGCCGCGATTGGCGATCATCAGATCATCCAGTATGCCGCCGGCTTCATTGGTGAAAAGCCCGTAGCGCTGGCGCCCCTCCGGCAGGCCGGCGACATCGACCGGCACCAGCGCCTCCAGCGCCAGGGCGGCATCGCGCGCGCCCAGAATCACCTGCCCCATATGGCTGACATCGAACAGCCCGGCCTTGGCGCGGGTATGCAGATGCTCGCCCATCACCCCCATCGGATACTGGACCGGCATCTCGTAGCCGGCGAAAGGCACCATCTTCGCCCCGAGTGCCAGATGCATGCCGTGAAGACATGTGCGTTTCAGGTCGGTCATTCCCGCCTGCCCTCCTGCAATGGCCGGAAATCCGGCACCGTTGGCGGGCGCATGCGCGCCCGGCGTTCTGGTGCCCCCTCTGTCCTTACCCCACCATCGCGGCCGGGGCGCCTGAGATCGTTATCCCTTCGGCGGGCGCAAGCGCCACTCTCCAGAGTTTCGTTTCGGAACGGTCCCTTGCGCCTGAGAGTTTACCGGGGCGGTTGCTCCTTCGGCACCGGCGCGGTGTTGCCACCCGCCGGATTCTCCCGTATCCGACCTAACCGCAATAGCAGCGCCGACGGCGTCAAGGCAAGCGTTTCCGTGTGCTCTCGCATACCGACGACGCTAACGGGCGCAAAACCGACACCCGCCGTGGCGCAATCTGGCACAATGGCAAGGGAGCGCCATGCACGACCCGTTCTTTTTTGGTTATGGCAGCCTGGTGAACCGCGCCACCCACCCCTATGCCGAGGCCCGGCGCGCGCGGCTGCGCGGCTGGCGGCGGGCCTGGCGCTACACGCACCATCGCCAAGGCCCGTTCCTGACCGCCGTGCCCTGCCCCGAAAGCGAGATCGAGGGGCTGGTGGCGCGGGTGCCGGGCGGCGACTGGCAGGCGCTCGATCTGCGCGAGATCGGCTATGCCCGGCTGCCGCTGGGCGCGGAACTGCAGGTCGAGGGCGGGTTGCCCCCGAGCACGCAAATCTATGCCGTGCCCGCCGCCGATGCCGTGCAGCCCCATGAGCCCGAGCCGATCCTGCTGTCCTATGTCGATGTGGTGTTTCAGGGCTATCTGCGCGAATTCGGCCCCGAGGGGGTGGCACGTTTCATCGCCACCACCGATGGCTGGGAAGCGCCGATCCTCGATGATCGCGCCGCGCCACGTTACCCGCGCCATCAGCCGCTGAGCGCCGAGGAGCGCGCCCGGTTCGATGCGCTACTGCGTGATCTGGGGGCGGAATTGCGCCGCGCCTGAGCGGCAAGCAAAAGGGCCGGAAGCATCGCTCCGGCCCCTTCGTCAACGCCTTGCGGCCCGGCGCTATTCCAGCGACAGCGCGACGAAACGCGGGTCCTCGCCCCGGCGCACCATCAACAGCAGCGTGCGCCGCCCGGCCTCGCGGGCCTCGCTGACCCGGGCGCGGAAATCGGCGATGCTGGCGACCGGCTCCTGCCCGGCCTCGGTGATCACATCGCCCGGCCGCAGCCCCTTGGTTTCGGCGTCCGAGCCGGGCTCGACGGCGCGCACCACCAGCCCGCTCATGCCCGGGGCCAGCGCCATTTCCTCGCGCATGGCCTCGGTCAGTTCGGCCAGTTCCATGCCCAGGATCTCGGCCGGCGGCGCCGGCGTGCGGCTGGCCGGACGGCTGATGCCCTCCTCCTCGCGCAGGCCCAGAACCACGTTCAAGAGCTCTTCCTCGCCGTCGCGGACCACCACAACATCGACCCCGCGCCCGACCCCGGCATCAGCCACCCGGCGCACCAGATCGCGGGTATCGGCGACATCACCGCCATCGAAACTGACGATCACGTCACCGCTGAGCATGCCGGCGTCGCGCGCCGGGCCCTCCATGACCTCGGTAACCAGCGCACCGCGCGCACGGCTCAGGCCGAGCGCATCGGCGACGTCGCCGGTGACATCCTGAATGCGCACCCCCAGCCAGCCGCGCCGCGTGGCGCCGAATTCCTGAAGCTGCGCCACCACGCGCTCGGCAACATTCGACGACATGGCGAACCCGATGCCGATGGAGCCGCCGGTGGGCGACAGAATGGCGGTGTTCACGCCGATCACCTCGCCAGCCATGTTGAACAGCGGCCCGCCCGAATTGCCGCGGTTGATCGCCGCATCGGTCTGGATGTAATCGTCATAATTGCCCTGCAGGGCGCGCCCACGCGCCGAGATGATGCCGGCACTGACCGAAAAGCCCTGCCCCAGCGGATTGCCGACCGCCAGCACCCAATCGCCGACGCGCGCGGCTTCGCTGTTGCCCCAGGGCACATGCGGCAGCGGCGCGTCATGCTCGACCTTCAGCAGCGCGATATCGGTGGCCGGGTCGGTGCCGATCAGCGCCGCGCTCAGCGTCAGGCCGGAAAAGAACTCGATGCTGATCTCGTCGGCGCCTTCGATGACATGGTTGTTGGTGACGATGAAGCCGTCAGGCGAGATCACGAAGCCCGAACCAAGGCTCTGGCTCTGACGCGGGCGCGGCTGGCGCTGGCCATCGCGGTTGAAGAATTCGTTGAAGAAATCCTGAAAGGGCGCGCCATCGGGCAGTTGCGGGAAGCCCCGGTCCAGCTGCGCGGCGACGGTGGTCGAGGTGGTGATATTGACCACCGCCGGGCTGACCTCCTCGGCGAGATCGGCGAAGCTGACCGGGCGATCCTGCGCCTGAAGCGGCAGGGCCAGCAGCAGCAGCATGGCCAGGCCCATGAGCTTCATCATCAGCACCTGCGCCGAAAGGGCGCGCGACGCTGGCATATGCCCCGCAACAAGCGCCCGGGGCCGCGGTCTGCGAACGACTATCTGCGACATGGATCATCCTCTCCTGCGAATGCCGCGCGCGATCGATGCGGCGGCACGTTACGGAAGGAAGATAGGCGCTTGGCGGGCAAGTGCAAACAACCAACACTCGGCTCAAGCGAAGGTGAACGCCGCCGGCCCCTTTCGCTTGGCTTGGTGGAAGGCTAGGCTCGCAGCGGGCGTCACTCGCCGAGCAGAGGAAATTCAACGGTGAGATGCATTCTGCATATCGGCACGGAAAAGACCGCCACGACGCTTCTGCAGGACTGGCTCTATGCCAATCGCGCCGCTCTCTCGCAGCGCGGGGTGTACCTTTCCGACATGTTGGAAAAGAGCAACAATCGTCTGTTCCCGGCCTATTTCAATTCGGAACTGGATGACTGGGCGAAACATGCCGGCATCCGCAGTCATGAGGAAAAGGCGCGCCACTTCCAAGGGTTCGAAGACCACCTTGCCGGCGAGATCCGCGCTGCTTCGGCCGGTCACGATGCTTTCATCATCACCTCGGAGCACCTTCACAGCCGTATCGAACGCCCCGCGGATATCGCAAGGATACGCGATTTCCTGCGGCGTCATTTCGCCAACGTGACGGTAATCGGCTATTTCCGCAGCCAGGCCGATATGGCGGTCTCGCTGCATTCGACGGCGCTCAAGCTGCATTCGACCAGCACGCTGGAGGAATTCCTCGCCCGTGGGGTGACGCCGGCGCGCTACTACTACAATTTCGAGGCGATCGCCGGTAACTGGGCCGATGCTTTCGGGCAGGAAAACTGCCGTTTTCGGATCTTCGAGCATGCACGCTTTCCGCAGCGTGATATCCGGCGCGATTTTCTGGAACAGGCGGGGTTGGGCACGGTAAGCGAGGGGCTCGATTTCGCGCCGATGCAGCGCAACCAAAGCCTGCCGGCGCTGCGGGCGGCGGCCTATCGCCAGATCAACCGCTCGATGCCCTATTGGGACGAGGCCGCCGGGCAGGTGAACCCGCTGAATATCGGCCTGAAGAAAGCGCTGGAGAGCCTGCCCTCACTTGATGCCGGCAGCGCCACATCGCCACGACAACAGCAGATCTTCGAAGCCTTCCGCGCCAGCAATGCCGCCTTCCTGCGCCGGTTCATCCCCGATGCCGAAGGCTTCGCCCCGCCGCCTCTGCTTGATGCCAGCCGGGAACCCCACTTCACCCAGGCCGAGGTGGAACGGATCATCACTGACCTGTGCGCGGTGCTGCTGAACACCCTGCTGCCGGCACAGGACGCCCGCCTGCGGCCCGGCGATGGTGATCAGTTGCGCGATATCGCCCTCAGGATCGAGGCTGGCGCATCCCTGGGCCTTGATGAGGCGATCATCCTGATGGCGCTGGCCCGCCGCGCCCGCCCCGGCAACGAGCAGATCCGCCGCAAACTCGATGACTACCAAAGCGCTGCCGCCAATCCTGCTCCGAAACCCGGCAACCGGCTCGGTGGTCAAACCGGTGGTTGGCTCGGTGGTCGGCTCGGTGGCTGGCTGCGCCGGCTAGCTGGCCGACAGTAATACAAAATCAACATCCCGCCGGATCGTGGCACCCCGCCAGCACGGCAAGCGGCGATCCAGAGATCCGCTTCAAGACATTGAAACAAAAGAAACCGCCCGCCAATTGGCGAGCGGTTCCGGTGTGATCATGCGTGGTGGCGATCAGGGCCGGATGCGACAAATCCTGCATCGCATCGCGGCTCTGCCCGCCATCAGCTACAGCCGCTGGTGCCGCCGCAGGTGTTGCATTTCATGCAGGTGCCGTTGCGCACCAGCGTGTAATTGCCGCATTCGCCGCAAGGGTCACCCTCGTAGCCCTGCATCTTCGCCTTGGTGCGCGGGTCGATCGTGGCGACGCTCAGCGCCTCGGTGCTGGTCTCGGCGCGCACCGACACGGCGATATCGCTGCCGGCCACCAGCGCCGTGGCATCGAAACCGCGCGCCGTGGCGCCGCCCTGCAGCACCACCAGTTCCTGCGGCAGACGCTTGCGCAGATAGCCGGTCGAGCTGATCTGGCGCAGCACTTCCAGCCCGCGGCTGGCGGCTTCGTCGGACATCTCGGCGACATTCTGCACGCCTTCACGCTCGCCGCCGCCCAGATCGTCGAACGAGGCGCCCTGCGGTTTCACATGGGCCAGATCGGTGCGGTCCAGATAGCTCACCGCCAGTTCCCGGAAGATGTAATCCAGGATCGAGGTGGCGTTCTTGATGCTGTCATTGCCCTGCACCATGCCCGCCGGCTCGAAGCGGGTGAAGGTGAAGGCATCGACGAATTCCTCAAGCGGCACACCGTATTGCAGCCCCACCGACACAGCGATGGCGAAGTTGTTCATCATCGCCCGGAAGCCCGCGCCTTCCTTGTGCATGTCGATGAAGATCTCGCCCAGCGTGCCGTCGCCATATTCGCCGGTGCGCAGATAGACCTTGTGACCGCCGACGATGGCCTTCTGGGTGTAGCCCTTGCGGCGCTCGGGCAGTTTCTCGCGGTGACGACGCACCACTTCCTTGACCACGATCTTTTCGACGATCTTTTCCGCCAGCACCGCGGCCTTTTCCTGCGCCGAGCCGGTGGCGAGGATCTCCTCGGCCTCGTCGTCATCCTCGACCAGGGCAGCGGCCAGCGGTTGGCTCAGCTTCGAGCCGTCGCGATAGAGCGCATTGGCCTTGATGCCCAGCGACCAGCTCAGCTCATAAGCCGCCAGCGTTTCCTCGATCGAGGCCGAATTGGGCATGTTGATGGTCTTCGAGATCGCGCCCGAAATGAAGCTCTGCGCCGCCGCCATCATGTGGATATGGCTGTCCACGCTGAGGAAGCGCTTGCCCTTCTTGCCGCAGGGATTGGCGCAATCGAAGACCGCGTAATGCTCGGGCTTCAGATGCGGTGCGCCTTCCAGCGTCATGGTGCCGCAGACATGGTCATTGGCGGCCTCGATCTGCGCTTTCGAGAAGCCCAGATGGCGCAGCAGGTCGAACGACGGATCGTTGAGCTTCTCGGCCGGGATGCCCAGCGTCTCGCGGCAGAAGGCCTCGCCCAGCGTCCATTGGTTGAAGACGAAGCGGATGTCGAAGGCGGTGGGCAGCGCGGCCTCGACCTTGGCGATTTCCGCGGGGCCGAAGCCATGGCCGATCAGCGAGGTGTGGTTGATCGCCGGCGCCTGGCCCAGGCTGGCATGGCCCACCGCATAGGCAACGATTTCCTCGGCCTGGGCGGGGCTGTAGCCCAGCGTCGCCAGCGCCGCCGGCACCGATCGGTTGATGATCTTGAAATAGCCGCCGCCGGCGAGCTTCTTGAACTTGACCAGCGCGAAGTCGGGCTCGATGCCGGTCGTGTCGCAATCCATGACGAGGCCGATCGTGCCGGTGGGCGCGATGACGGTCGACTGCGCGTTGCGGTAGCCGTGCTTCTCGCCGAGTTCCAGCGCGCGGTCCCAGGCGATGCGGGCGCGCTCCATCAGGATCGGCTCGGGGCAGTCCTCGGCCTTGAGCGGCACGGGATTGACCGACAGACCCTCATAGCCGGTGCTTTCGCCGTGCGCCGCGCGGCGGTGGTTGCGCATCACGCGCAGCATGTGGGGCGCGTTGCGCTCGTAATCGGGGAAGGCGCCGAGCTCGGCCGCCATC
>ERZ869909.1108-NODE-1108-length-23534-cov-5.454193_pt1 | contig 23534 bp, 26 predicted proteins | sample MGYA00520892_ERZ869909 | MGnify/ENA primary metagenome ERZ869909 (study PRJEB32215, sample SAMEA104723947) | bioreactor metagenome | biome: bioreactor; feature: anaerobic bioreactor; material: water | place: China | collected 2015-03-12 ... | reverse complement strand
GCTTCACAATTGCCAGCGCCACCCGGCGAGCGGGGTGTGAGGCGGCCGACCACACCTGGCCGCCTCAAAGCTGCGTTCTGAGCAGGCTCGCGCCCCAATCCAGGACCTTGTCCCAGGCCGGGCGCGCCTCCCATTCTTCCAGCGTGACTTCTCGCGAAAGAGCCAGGTCCGCATCGAAGACCGCGATCTGTTCCAGCGCGAAGTCGCGGTCGTGGACATTGAGGTTGGACTCGTCGTTCAGCCTGAACGATCTCTCGTCGAAGTTCGCGGAGCCGATCGTGCTCCAATGCTCGTCCACGACGACGAGCTTCGGGTGGTAGTTCGTCGGCTGGTATTCGTGGATGCGGATGCCCGCTGCAAGCAGCGTTCCCCAGTGGTGGCGCGATGCGCGGCGCACCAGCGGCACGGCGATTTCGCCGCCCGGTATCAGGACGTCGATCTCCACCCCGCGCCGGCGGGCGTCGAGCAGTTGCAGGATGGTCACGTCGTCCGGCGCGAAATAGCCCATCGCGATGCGTATGCGGCTGTCGGCGGCGGCGAGAGCCATGAGCATCATCTGGTGCATGGATCGCGAGCCCCCGACCGGGGACGATTTCACATGCTGCGCCAACACCGCGCCCGCCTCGTTCTGCTCGGGATAGAACCTGTCGCCCTGAAGAACCTCGCTGGTGGCCTCCAGCCAGTTTTCCGCGAACGCGGCCTGCATGTCGGCGACGACGGGTCCCCGGACGCGATAATGATTGTCGCGCCATTCGTCCGGGCTCCTCGCGTCGCCGCGCCACTGATCGCCTATGCCGACGCCGCCGGTGAAGCCGAGCGCGCCGTCGACGATCAGCAGCTTGCGGTGCGTGCGGTTGTTGACCCGGTCGATCGAATACCATTTCAGCGGGCGGAAGCGATGCACGTCCACGCCGCCCGCTTCCATGATGTCGATCAGCCGCTGCTCGAAGGGAATCGACCCGACCCAGTCGAGAAGGACGCGCACCTCGACGCCATCCTGCGCCTTCGCGGCCAGCGCGTTGGCGAACACTTCCGCGATCTCGCCGGACCAGTAGATGTAGGTCAGGAAGTTGATCGTATCGGTCGCCTCCGCGATGGCGTCCAGCATCGGCGGGAAGATCGCGTCGCCGTTCAGCAGCGTCTCGATGCGATGCCCCGGCTTCAGCTCGCTTCCGAAGACGCTGTTCATCGTCCGCGCGAACTGGGGGTCCGAGACGGCGAACTGGTGCGCAACGGGCTCGCGGACCTCGCGCCGCTCCGGCGCGAGGTTGAGCGCCACGATGACGAGCGCCGCCACGAGCAGCAGTCCGAACGCCGTCTTGAGGATCGTGCCTATCCGCATTCAATCCCGCCCTTTCCGGATCTGGTCCGGGCCTGTGTCCAAGGTCGCCAACTCGCGATTGGCGACGGAAACGCTTCGTCCGCGCGGGCGTCGGATCGTCATGGCAACCGGGCGGCGACCATGTCGTCCCCGCGCGGAGAGGCGGCCGGCCCGGCAGGACGGACCGCTTGGCGGGATGGCCCCGCCGTCTCCTCATGGACGACCGGACCGGTCATCGCCGCACTCCCTGATGGTTCGCCAACGCGGAGAACGCAAGGAAAGCGGGATCGTTCCTGCCGCCGGCGCGGGGAACAAGAACGCTGGACCGGGGTTTCAGCCGAACGCGCGGCCAAGGCGCGCTTGTGGGATGGAGCCGGCATGCCCAATGTGACCACGTCGACGCAGGCGGCCGAGCACGCCGATCTCGCCTATGTGAACGATGCCGAGCCCGGCTATCGGCGCCGGGGGGCGGGCAGGGGGTTCTTCTACCTCGATCCGCGCGACGCGCGCGTGCGCGACGAGGAGATTCTTGCCCGGATCAGGGGGCTCGCGATTCCGCCGGCATGGACCGAGGTATGGATATGCCCCGATCCGGCCGGCCACATCCAGGCGACGGGCCGCGACGAACGCGGCCGCAAGCAATATCGCTACCATCCGGCATGGACGGCCCAGCGCGACCAAGCGAAGTTCTCGAGCCTGGCCGCCTTCGCGCGCGCCCTGCCGAAGCTGCGCGCGCGGGTGGACGCCGACCTGCGCCGGCGCGGGTTGCCGCGCGAGCGCGTGCTCGCCTCGGTCGTGCGCCTGCTCGACAATACGCTGATCCGCGTCGGCAACGAGTCCTACGCGCAGGAAAACAACAGCTTCGGCCTGACGACGCTGCGCTCTCGCCATCTGGAGGTCGAGGGATCGCGGTTGCGCTTCTCTTTCACCGGCAAGTCCGGGCAGGAATGGCGGCTCAAGCTCTGCGACCGCAGGGTCGCCACGGTCGTGCGCGCGATACAGGAACTGCCGGGGCAGCGGCTGTTCCAGTATCTCGACGAGGAGGGCGGCCGCCGCGACATCGGCTCGCAGGACGTGAACGGCTATATCCGCGACGCGATGGGCCAGACCTTCACCTCCAAGCACTTCCGCACCTGGGGCGCGACGGTCGCGGCCGTCCTGGCGCTGGCGCAGAAGGATCTGCCGGCGTCGAGGCGCGCCCAGGCGATCGCGCTCAACGCCGTGCTCGACGCGGTCGCCAGGATGCTGCGCAACACCCGCGCGGTCTGCCGGCGCTGCTATGTCCACCCGGCCGCAATCGAGGCATGGCTGGAAGGACGGCTGGACGCGGAAATCACCGCGATCCGGCAACGCCTGCCGCGGCCGCTAAAGGGGCTGGACAAGGAGGAATCCACCGTCCTGCGCTGGCTTTCGCATCGCGAGAGCGCGGCTCAGTCCTCGCCGGGATAGGCGTTCGTCTTCAGCAGCCGCGCCAAATGGGCGGTGTTGCGGGCCAGCATGGCGACGGCCCCGCTGACCTTGGCGGGAACCGCGTCGAGGTCGCGGAAGTCGATCTCGCCCATCGCCTCGCCGACCCAGTAGGCCACCGCGTTGGGCGCGAGGCTGAAGCCGACGTCGTTGAGCGCCTGGAAGAGCGCGGCCGAAACGTGATGCGCGCCGTCCTCGTTGCCGACCGCGGCCACGGCGGCCACGCGACCGTAGGACACCATGCGGCCCTGCTCGTCGGTTTCCGACAGGAACGCGTCCATGCGCTCCAGCGCGCGCTTGCATACGCTCGAGGGCTGGCCGAGCCAGATCGGCGTGCCGACGATCAGGATGTCGGCGGCAAGGATGCGCCTGCGCAAGGCCGGCCATGCGTCGCCCTCGCCCTCGTCCGAGGTGACGCCCGGCTTGATGTCGTGATCGGCGAGCCTGACGATCTCGCCCTCGACGCCGTGTTCCTTCAGCCCGTCGAGGACAAGCCGCAGCATGCGTTCGGTGGAAGAGGGCTCGTCGGACGAGCCGGGCTTCAGCGTGCCGTTGAGGGCGAGAGCCGTCAACGTGCCCGTCATGGCGCGCGGTCCGTCAGCTCCGTCGCGCCCTCCTGCGCCGCGCAATGGGCGCAGCAATAGATGACCTCATCCTGCTCGACGCCATGCCCGACGATCTTGCAGTCGCAATGCGGGCAGATCGGCGCGAGCTTGTGGACGGCGCATTCGAAGCTGTCGAAGACATAGGTCTCGCCGGCCATCGTCACCTCGAAGGATTTGTCGTAGTCGTTGCCGCATTGGTCGCATCTGGCCATGGGAGGTCTCCTTTGCCGTTTGCAGCCGAACCGACACTTGCCGGTTAGGTTCCTTCCCGCCGCGGCGAAAAAACCATGCCGGTCAGGGAACGCCTGCCGCCATGGCGCGTTTGGCAGGGGTGAACGGCAGGAAACCGACGGCGAAATATCCGAAGGCTCCAACAACCGCTCACAAAGGAGCCCGACAAGCAAACGCTTGCCGGGCTCTCCTTTTTCGGGCCCGTTGGCGGCGAAGGCGCGGGAACAATCGCTGCGCAGGCCAGTTTGCCGCACAGTGGAAAAGCTCCGAGGAGGCAAACCATGGACCCGCGCAGGAAACCTGACCCGCAGGAAGACGAGAGCGCCCGCAACGAAGGCCCGTCGCTGGAGCAGCCGGACTGGGAGGCGATCGAGAGCGGCGAGATCGCGCCCGACAGCATCCCGCAGAACGGCGATCTCAGATACGACGTCGAACGGCCGGGCGAGGTTCAGGCTGAGGACGACGACAACCCCTACCAGAACAGCGACGAGGCGTTGCCCGGCGACAAGGAGGAAGCCGCCATCGAGCGCGATCCCTCGAAGGAGGGCGGCCGGTTCGACGAGGTTTGAGGCTCAGGCTCGACGGCAGGGCGGAACAATCGCGGCCGCGGCCGGTTCGGATGCGCGATCACGCATCCTGTGATCGATCATCGCTGCGAGAAAGGGAATGCCGCCATGGCCAAGGAAAAGACGCTGGAAGACCTGTTCCACGATACGCTGAAGGACATCTATTATGCCGAGAGGAAGATCCTGAAGGCGTTGCCCAAGATGAAGCGGGCGGCGCAGTCGGAGGAACTCAAGACCGCGTTCGAGAAGCACCGCCAGGAGACGGAGGGCCATGTCGAGCGCCTGCAGCAGGTGTTCGAGATCATCGGCAAGACGCCGCGCGGCAAGACCTGCGACGCGATCGAAGGCATCGTCGCGGAGGGCGAGGAGATCATGGAGGAATTCGGCGGCACGTCGGCGCTCGACGCGGGGTTGATCTCGGCGGCGCAGGCCGTCGAGCATTACGAGATCACCCGCTACGGCACGCTGAAGCGCTGGGCGGGCGAGCTGGGGCTCGCCGATGCCGCCAAGCTGCTCGACGCGACGCTGAAGGAGGAGGCCAAGACCGACGAGGATTTAACGAAACTGGCCGACGCCTCGGCGAACCAACGCGCAAAGGCGGCCTGAACGAGCCGGAAAGGCCCGGGATCGCGCCCGGGCCTTTCTGCTTCGCGTCCGTCGCAGGCGCGCGAAGGCAGGGTCGAGCCGCAACGGAGGCCGCTGCATGTCGACGGCTGAAATCGATGCCGCCTCGCTTTCCGAGCTCGCGGAGGCCGAGGCCCGATGCACGCGCTGCCCGCTTTATCGCGACGCCACGCAGGTGGTGCCGGGCGAGGGGCACAGACAGGCGCGCATGATGGTGGTCGGCGAGCAGCCGGGCGACAAGGAGGACATCGCCGGCCGCCCCTTCGTCGGGCCGGCGGGCCGCCTGTTCGACACGGCGCTGGCCGAGGCCGAAATCCCACGCGATCTGGTCTTCGTCACCAACGCCGTCAAGCATTTCAAGTTCGAGCCGCGCGGCAGGATGCGGCTGCACAAGCGGCCCAATGTCGGCGAGATCGAACGTTGCAATTGGTGGCTCGGCCAGGAGCGCAAGCTGGTCGCGCCCGCCGTGCTGGTGGCGATGGGCGCGACCGCCGTGCGCAGCCTGCTCGGCCGCCCCGCGTCCATCTCCTCGCTGCGCGGCGAGGCGCGGCAACTGGAGGACGGGACGCCGATGATCGCCACCATTCATCCCTCCTATCTGCTGCGCATCCGCGACCCGGATGCACGGGCGGCGGAACGCACGGGCTTCGTCGCCGATCTCATGCGCGCCTGGAAACTGGCGAGCGGCTGACGCCGTCCCGCCGGCGGGCGCCGTCGCTGTGATGGAACAAGCCGGCGCGGAACATGGTTCGGCGGCAAAGGAGACGCCGCCATGAGCACACCGCTCCCCAGACCCCGCCCCGAACCCGTGCTCCCGCCGGAGCCGTTCCCGCCGCAACCGGTGCGCGAACCCGATCCGAACCGGCTCCCCGACGAGATGCCGTTGCCGAATCCGGACGAGAACGACAATCCGCCGCAGCACGCTTCAGGCACGCCTCGCCCCGCCATCCCCCGATCCGGCTGCGGCAGTGATCCATTTGCCGCAGCGGAACGCAAATAGGCTTCATCGCGGATCGTTTCGGTGCCGGCGGCCTTGAAACCCCGGAAGATGAAGGTGATACCAAGCCGAAGGTGGACCTGAATCATGCGGACGTGACATGCACAAATACGGCAGTCCTGGCAAACTCCGGCGCGTCAGGCCGGATCCTGCTCCCGGGGAGTTCGACGACCTGTTGAGGGCGATCGAGAAGGAAGCGATCCCGGAGAGGCTGCTCGATCTCGCGCGTCAGTTGCAGGCCGCGCTCGTGGAGCGCCGCGGCCGGCAGGACGACGAAGGCAATTCGACCGACGCCTGACCTTTTCTCTCCACGCGTCAAGATGACGGCGGCTCCGATCCTGGGGGAAATCTCGCGGCGGCAGGAACTTCCTGTCCGGGCTCGCATTGTGCAAGGTGGGTGTCTTGGGGGCCTTGCCAGCGCATCACGAGGAGGCAGCCCGGTGCCGGGACCGAAAGAGCATGAATCCGCTGCCCCGCGAGCGGAGATCGTCCAGTTGATTCCGGCTCTGCGCGCTTTCGCTAGAACCTTTTACCGCGATCCCGGCGAAGCCGACGATCTGGTTCAGGAAACGCTCACGCGGGCCTTGTCGAGCATTCATCAGTTCCAGCCCGGCACCAGGATGAAGTCGTGGCTGTTCACCATCATGCGCAACGCCTTCTACACCAAGATCAGGATCGAGGCGCGCGAGGCGCCGGGGGTGGCCGACTGCGTGTCGCTGCGGCCCGCCGCGGACCCGACGCAGGAATGGTCGGCGCGCGGCCGCGAGATCGCGCTGGCGATCCACCGTTTGCCCGAGCAGCAGCGCGAGGTGCTGATGCTGATCGGCGTGCTGGGCGTCTCCTATGACGAGGCCGCGGACATCTGCGGCTGCGCGATGGGCACGATCAAGAGCCGGCTCAACCGGGCGCGGCTGAAGCTCCTCGAGGAGTTGGGCGAAGCCTCGCCCAACTCCTCGGTCGAACACGATCAGAACCACCCCGTCGCCTCGATCCAGCAGCCAACGAAATATGGCTGAGCGGCCCCGGCGGCTTCGATCATGGAAAATTTCCAGCGCACGATGGCGATTCGATCTTTCCTGCTGCTAGAGTGCCGGTGGTTTCGGAAGCGGGAAGAATATGTCCGCCCGGACCGGGCATGCAGGACTGCCAGCGGCCGATGAGCCTGCGGATTCACCCATGGCGGCCTGCGGCGAAGCTGACCGGGAGATATCCATGAAGACCTTCACCCGCCTCGATCTCGATGATGCCCGTATGCTGATCGCCGGCGCGGCGGCCCATGCCACGAAGATCGGCGTTCCCATGTGCATCGCCGTCGCGGACGAAAGCGGCCAGCTGATCGCCTTTGAGCGGATGGAAGGCGGCAAGGTAACCTCAACGACGATCGCGATCGACAAGGCCTTCACGGCGGCGGCGGCCAGGAAGGCGACGCATGAATACGGCGTCTCCAGCCAGCCGGGCTCTCCGACCTTCGGCATCAATTCGGCGATCGGCGGGCGATTGATGGTGATAGGCGGAGGCCTGCCGGTTATCCATGACGGGCAAGTGATAGGCGGCATCGGCGTGTCGTCCGGCACCCCGGCGCAGGATCAGGCTGTAGCGCAGGCAGGCATCGATTTATGGGCCGCTTCCGGGGGCTAGGCCGCGGAGTCGATGCCGATCCGAATTGGTCGTGAGATTCGTTCCACGATATAACACCCTTTCGATATGGGATGGGCGGAGCATGAAGGGTTCAAGAGTGGCGCATCCGAACCGGGAACGTCTTGTCCAGCGGCTCGAACAGCGGCGCGGCGAGATGGTGGAATTTCTCCGGGCGCTGTTGCGGTGCCGTACGCCGAACCCGCCCGGCGATACGCGCCCGGCGATGCAGCTGGTCCGGGCTTTCCTGAACGATCATGGGATCGCGTTCGACGAGGTGACGGCCGAGCCGACCATGCCCAATCTGGTTGCCTCGATCGGCACGGAACGAGCCGGTCCGCACCTGGTGATGAACGGGCACGTCGACGTCTTTCCCGTCGGCGAGGCCGAGAAATGGGAGCACGACCCATGGGCTGCGACCATTGTGGACAACCGCATCGTCGGGCGGGGCGCTTGCGACATGAAATCGGGCACGACCGCGCTGCTTTTCGCTTTTGCGACGCTCAACGAGATGCGGGACGATCTGTCCGGCCGGCTGACGCTGACGGTGGTTTCCGACGAGGAAACCTTCGGGCCCTACGGCAGCAGGCACCTTCTTGCGGCGCGCACCGATGTGCATGGCGACTGCATGCTCAGCACCGAGCCGACGAGCCCGATGGCGCTGCGCTACGGCGAGAAGGGGCCGTTGTGGCTGCGCTTCGAGGTGGAGACGCGGGGCGCGCACAGCGCCTATGCGCATATGAGCCCGAACGCCATCCAGATCGCGACGGAGATCATCCGCGATCTCGGCGCTTTGCGCGACATGCAGACTGAGGATACGCAGGCGCTGGCGCGCGATCTCGCCGGGCACGGCGACACCATCGACGCCGCTTACGGCAAGGGCGCGTCCGGCATCATCGCCAAGGTGACAGTCAACCCGGCGCTGGTGAGGGGCGGGGTCAAGATCAACATGATCCCCTCGCATTGCAGCTTCGACGTCGACATCCGCGTCCCGCCGGGCCTGGATGATGCGGCGGTGCTCGAAAAGGTCGACGCGCTGGTCCGGGAACGGGCGGGTGTGCGCTATTGCGTGCTGCACTACGATGCGCCCAACCTCTCGCCCGTCGACCATCCCATGATCGGCATCCTCCAGGCGAACGCGAAGGAGACTTCCGGGGTCGTGCCCGCGCCGATCATCGGATTGGGCGCCACCGACGCGCGGCTTTGGCGGCAGGCCGGCGTGCCGGCGTTCGTCTACGGTCCGTCCCCGCACAACATGGGAACGGCCAACGAGTATGTGGAGATCGACGAGTTCGTGCATGTCGCCAAGGTGCATGCCTTGTCGGCCCTCGACTTTCTCGGCGGGTCGCGCTGAAGTCAGCGGATCGAGATGTCGATGCGAAGCTCTTCCGAGTGGAGCTGCCCATGCGGTTGAACGTCAAGCAGGTCGAAGCATTCTACCGGGTATTCATCGCCGGCAGCGTAACGGCGGCCGCTCATCAGCTGTGCGTGTCGCAACCGGCGGTGAGCCGCCTGGTGGCGGATCTCGAGCTGGCGGTGGGGCTGACCCTGTTCGAGCGCAAGAACCGCCGTCTTTTCCCGACGCCGGAAGGGCGCATGCTGTTCGACGAGATCGAAAAGACCTTCGTCGGCCTGGAGAAGATCGCGTCGCGCGCCGAAGAGATCAGGTCGTTCCGGTCCGGCTCCATCCGGATCGCGGCCATGCCGGCGCTTTCCCTCAGCATCCTGCCGACGGTGATCAAGGAGTTCACGTCGACCTATCCGGGCATCCATATCTCGCTCAACATATCGAGCTCGGAGTCGGTGTTCGACTGGCTGGAGTCGCATCAGATGGACATCGGCATCGCGGCGCTGCCGACCCACAAGACCGTGGCTCAGATCGAGCTCCTGCCGTCGCCGGCGTGCTGCTGTGTCGTGCCGGCCGAAAGCGCTCTTGCCGGTCTCGATGTCGTCACCCCCGAAGACCTGGCCGACATGCCGTTCATCTCGCTGATGGCGAGCAGCATGCTGCGGCGTCGCATCGACGCGGTGTTCCAGGCGGCCGGCGTGCAGCGTCAAATGGTGCTCGAGACGCCATATTCGCTCAGCGCCATGCAGTTCGCAAAGCTTGGAATGGGCGCGACGATCGTCGACCCGTTCTCGGCGCAGGGTCAGGTGGACGACGCCATCGTGGTGAAACCCTTCGCCCCGGAAATCCCGTACGAGTTCGGGCTTTTGTTCCCCGGCTCCGGATCGCTGTCGCTTGCCGCCCAGAAATTCGTGGGCATGCTGCGGGAGAAGGTCCGGTGAAGCCGAGCCGCGCATATGGCTGCCGGGGTTCATGTTCCCAGCTTATGAATTCCGCTCAAAATCGAATTTGACACTCATAGGTGGTGTCCTTCTATCTGGTCCCAGGGTCGATAAGGCGGGGCGGCTTCGGGACAGGCATGCGGATGGGTCAGGACTTCGACATAGCGGTGGTCGGTGCCGGCGTGGTTGGCGCTTCCATTGCGTTCGGCCTTTCCCTGCTCGGGCAGAAGGTCGTCGTGCTCGACGAGGGCGACGACGCGCCGCGCCCCTCGCGCGGCAATTTCGCGCTGGTGTGGATACAGGGCAAGGGGCTCGGCAATCCGCAATATTCCGTCTGGAGCCAGCAATCGTCGGATAGCTGGGGCAGGCTGGCGGCCTTGCTGCGCGATACGACCGGCATCGATGTCGGCTTCGACCGGCGCGGCGGGTTCATGCCGGCGATGTCGGAGGCCGAGCTGGAACGGCTCGCCGCCCAGCACCGCAGGGTGCTCGCCCAGCCCGGAATGCCGCAGTACCAGTTCGAGGTGCTCGACCACGCCGCGCTGGCCAGGGTGTTGCCGCATATCGGCCCCGACGTCGCCGGCGCGACCTACTGCCCCCTCGACGGGCACGTGAACTCGTTGCGTCTCTTCCGGGCGCTGCACGAATCCATGCGCGCCGCGAACGTCGAGTTCCGCCCCCTCCATCGTGTCCAGGACATCGCGCATGAGCAGGGCGAGTTCAACCTGCGCACCGAAAAGGGCACGATACGGGCGGGCAAGGTCGTGCTGGCGGCCGGACATGCCAATGCCGAACTCGCGCCGATGGTCGGGCTCAACGCGCCAGTCCGTCCGCAGCGCGGGCAGATCATCGTCACCGAGCGGGTGGCGCCCTTCCTCCACCATCCGATCCTGACCCTTCGCCAGACGGACGAAGGCACCGTGATGATCGGCGACTCCCTGGAGGAGGTCGGGTTCGACGATCGGGTCGGCCATGGCATCCTGTCGACCATGGCCGACAGGGCGGTTCGGATCTTTCCGTTCCTGGCCGACGTCAAGGTCGTCCGGACCTGGGCGGCGCTGCGCGTCATGAGCAAGGACGGCTTCCCGATCTACGATCAGTCCGAGACGGCGCCGGGGGCGTTTCTCGTCACCTGCCACAGCGGCGTGACGCTTTCGGCGGTCCATGTGCTTGCATTGCCCGAAATGATCGTCGCCGGCCGGCTTTCCGAGGCGATGGACGTATTCAGCGGAAGGAGATTCGATGTTCCGCAGGCTGCATGACGAGACCGCCGGGCGAGGCGGCGACATCGCCTTTACGATAGACGGCAAGCCGGTCTCGGCCGCGGCCGAAGACAGCGTCGCGGCGGCGGCGCTGGCGAGCGGCGTTCTGAAATTCCGCGCGTCCGCCGTCTCCGGCGAGCCGCGCGGGCCGTATTGCATGATGGGCGTCTGCTTCGAGTGCCTGCTGACGATCGACGGCAGGCCGAACCAGCAGGCGTGCATGGTGAGGGTCCGTCCCGGCATGCGGGTGGAGACCCAGCCGGGAAGGCCGCGCGTGGCGCCATGAGAACCGTCGATTTCGATCTCGCCGTCATCGGCGGCGGGCCGGCCGGAATGGCCGCCGCCGCCACCGCCGCCGAGCGCGGGCTGAGCACCGTGCTCATCGACGAGCAGGAACATCTCGGCGGCCAGATCTACCGGTCGATCACCACGACGGCGGTGAAGGACAAAGCCATCCTCGGCGAGGACTACTGGCGCGGCGAGGAACTGGTGGAGCGCCTGCGCGCCAGCGGCGCCGGCCACTGGCCGGGCACGACGGTGTGGAGCATTTCCCGCGACCTCGAGCTTGGCCTGTCTTCGGGGGGCAAGGCGCGGCTCCAGAGGTTCAAGCATGTCATCCTGGCGACGGGCGCCGTGGAACGGCCGACGCCCATCCAAGGCTGGACGCTGCCCGGCGTGATGGGGGCGGGCGGGGCGCAGATCCTGCTCAAGAGTAGCGGCATGGTGCATGACGACGCCGTCATCGCCGGCAGCGGGCCGCTGGTCTGGCTGATCGCCGCGCAGTATCTGCGGTCGGGCGCGCGTATCCGGGCGATCCTCGACACGACGCCGGGCGGCGCTGTCGGCCGGTCGCTGCGCGCCTTGCCGGAATTCCTGCTTTCGCCCTATCTCGGCAAGGGGCTCAGGCTCCTGGCCGAGGTGCGCCGGAACGTCAAGGTCATCGACAATGTCAGCCACCTGCGGGCGGAAGGTGACGGTCGGCTGCAGGCGGTCGTCTACAGGCGCTCGGGCCGCGAGGAGCGCATCGCGACGGATCTGCTCCTCCTGCACACCGGCGTCATTCCCAACCTGAACCTGGCGAACGCAACGGGCTGCGCGCAGGCGTGGGATCCCGTGCAGCGCTGCTTCCGGCCCGATTGCGACGCGTGGGGCGCCAGCAGCGTCGAAGGCGTGTCCATCGCCGGCGACGGGGCGGGCATTCTCGGAGCGGAGGCAGCCGCGTTCAGCGGGCGGATCGCCGCCTTGTCCGCCCTTTCCCGGCTCGGACGCATCACCCGGGACGAACGCGACGCCCTGGCCGCCGCCGAGCAGGCCGGGCGGCGCAGGGCAAGCCGCGGGCGCAGGTTTCTCGACCTCTACTACCAGCCGTCGGCCGCAATCCCATCGGACGAAACGAAGGCGTGCCGGTGCGAGGAGGTAACGGTGGCGCAGATCAGGAAAGCCACCTCGATGGGCGCTGTCGGTCCGAACCAGGTGAAGTCGTTCCTGCGCTGCGGCATGGGGCCATGCCAGGGGCGGCTTTGTGGAAACACGGTGACGCAGATCATGGCCGCGGAGCGCGGCGTGAGCCCGTCGGAGGTGGGATATTACCGTCTGCGTTCGCCGGTCAAGCCGCTGACGCTGGCGGAGCTCGCCTCCATGCCGCGGGAAGACAGCGACGTGAAGGCGGTCTACCGGAATTGACGGTGAGCCGGCCCTCGCCAGACGTCATCGTCATCGGTGGAGGCATCCATGGCGCTTCGGCGGCCCTCCACCTGGCGATGGCGGGCCGCCGCGTCACCGTTCTTGAAAAGGATTATTGCGGCAGGCACGCGTCGGGCGTGAATGCCGGGGGCGTTCGCACCCTTGCGCGGCATCCGGCGGAAGTGCCGCTGAGCCTCGCGTCGATGGAGATGTGGTACGCCATGCGCGATCTCGTCGACGACGATTGCGGCTTCGAGAGCCACGGCCAGATCCAGGTCGCCGAGACCGAGGCGGACCTGGAAATGCTCAGCGGCCGCGTGGATGCTCTGAGGGCCGGCGGCCACCATCACGAGGAGATCGTCGACCGGCGCGAGCTGGCGTCGCTTCTGCCGGCGCTTTCCGACCGTTGCGTCGGGGCGGCCGTGGCCCGCCGGGACGGCGCCGCGAAGCCCTATCGCACGGTGCTCGCCTTTCAGCGACGCGCCGAAGCGCTCGGCGTGACTTTCCGGGAAGGCGAGGCGGCGGCCCGCGTCAGCCGGAGCGGGAACGACTGGGAGGTCGCGACCTCGCGCGGCGAGCGCCTGACCGCGCCCGTCGTCGTCAATTGCGCGGGCGCCTGGGCAGGCGAGGTCGCCCGGCAGCTCGGCGACCATGCGCCGGTCGAAGTCGTGGCGCCGATGATGATGGTGACGCTGCCGATCCCGCGCGTCATGGAACCCGTCGTCATCGGCTCGTCGCGACCGCTTTCGCTCAAGCAGCTCGCCAACGGCACCGTGCTCATCGGGGGAGGGCAGTCCGGCACCCCCGTGCCGCAGGAAAACCGCACCGAGCTCGACTTCGGCAAGCTTTGCCGCAGCAGCCGCACGGTCTCGGAACTATTTCCGATCCTGAGGGGCCTCACCGTCGTGCGCGCGTGGGCGGGGCTGGAGGCGCGGATGCCGGACGGGATTCCCGTCATCGGGGCGGGCGGCGCGGCCGGCGTTTTCCATGCGTTCGGTTTCTCGGCGCACGGCTTCCAGCTTGGTCCGATCGTCGGCCGCATCGTCGCGGATCTGGTCGCGCGCGGCGCCACCGACATGCCTGTCGAGCCGTTTCGGATCGACCGTTTCGAGCGCCCGAAAACATAAGGCCTGCGCATAAATACCCTACCTCTTATGATTTGACCTGATGCACCCGCGCTAGGAGGATGTCGCTATCGGGTGGCGAAAAAGATCCCCCCGGCTTGCGGAGACAACTGGATGCGTACAGAGACTTTTCAGGGTCGCGTGACCGATCTTCAATCGCGGATACGCGCCAAGGGGCTCGATGCGCTGCTCGTCATCAAGCCCGAGAACGTACGCTACATCTCCGGTCTGTGGGGCTACAGCAACCGGACCGAATACGCCATGCCGCGCCGCCTCATCTGCGCGGTCGTCCCCGCCTCGGGCGAGCCGGTGCTCATCGTGCCGAAGCTCGAATATCTGTTCGCCAAGCGCCGCTCCTGGTTTTCCGACATCCGCTACCATGTCGAGTGGCACAGCGAGACGGAAGCCTTCGGCGGCCTCAATCTCCTGAACGAGATATTCAAGGGGAAGGGTCTGGAGGGCAAGAAGATCGGCGTCGAGAAGAACTTCATCTCGGCGGCTCTGCACGACCTCTTCATCGGCCAGCTTTCGGCATCCGAAATCCAGTCCGGCGGCGGATCCGTCGAGGAAATGCGCATCGTCAAATCTCCCGAGGAGATCGAGATCATGCGCATCGGCGGCAAGATGGCCGTGCAGGAATACTACGCCGAATGCGCCGGCATTCGCCCCGGTATCCGCGAGTTCGAGATCGCCATGCTCGGCCGCGACGAAGCCGCCCACCAGTTTGCCTGGCATTGCGATCACAGCAATTGCGGCTGCCCGCTGGACCATCCGCTGTCGGAGACGTCGCAGATCATCACCTCGGGACCGCGCTGCGACATGGTGCATGCGCTCGCCTCGACCCGGGCGATCGAGCCTGACGACATGATCCTGCTCGACTTCTGCCGGGTCCCGCAGTTCCAGAACTACCGCATCGGCTTCGCTCGCAACGTTTCGATGCGCAAGCCGAACTCGACCGAGCAGGATACGTTCCGGATCGTGCTGGACGCCTATGACAAGGCGGTCTCCGTGCTGCGCCCGGGCGTCGCCGCGGAGGTTCCGGACCTTGTCGCCCGCGAGATGCTCGACAAGGCGGGCATCGGCGAGACCTTCATCCACCGCACCGGCCGCGGGGTCGGCCTGGAAGGCGCCGAGCTTCCCGAAATCGGCGCGGGCGACAAGCTTCCGCTACAGGCCGGGATGGTCGTGACCATCGAGCCGAGCGTCTATCTGCCCTATTTCTCCGCCCATCCCGAGGATACGTATCTGATCACCGAAGACGGCGCCGAGCTCCTTACCCGCTGCCCGCGGGAACTGAACGTACTCCAACGGTGACGACCGGGGGATTGCGCAATAAATCAAACAGAAAAGGGAACGACAGATGACAGGGATTTCAAAACGCAGGCTTGGAAGCCTTCTCGCCGCGACGATGCTGGCGTCGCTCCTGCCCGCCGGCCATGTCGCGCTGGCGCAGGAAACGGTGGTGTTCGCCGGGTGGGGCGGCAACATCCAGGCGTCGCAGCGCAAGATATATTTCGACGCCTTCGAAAAGGAGACCGGCATCAAGGTGATCGACGTGCCGGACGTCAGCCTCGCCAAGATCAAGGTGATGGTGGAAAGCGGCGACGTCCAGTGGGACGTCACGCAGGCGCTCGGCATGTGGATTCCGCTCGGAGCCGCCGACAATCTCTGGGAGAAGCTGGACTACGGCGTCATCAAGGCCGATGCGGTTCCCGAGGAGTTCCGCAGCGAGCACGGCATCGGCAATTCCGCCTACGGCCAGATCCTCGCCTACAACACGCAAGCCACCGGCGAGGCCAATGCTCCGAAGTCGTGGGCCGATTTCTGGGACACGGCCGGCAAGCCCGGCCCGCGCGGTTTCCAGGACGCCCCGCGCTATACCCTGGAGTTCGCCCTGATGGCGGACGGCGTCGAGCCGAAGGACCTCTACCCGCTGGACGTCGACCGCGCGTTCGCCAGCCTCGACAAGATCAAGAGCCACGTCTCGGTGTGGTGGAAGCAGTTCCCGCAGGTGCCGATCCTGCTCGCTTCCGGCGAGATCGACATGTCGAACACCTCGCACACCCGCATCCGCGATATCGTCGCCACCGAGCAGGTTCCGCTCGAGGTGGTCTGGAACCAGGGCCTGATCACGGTGGACTGGCTCGGCGTTCCGCGCGGCGCCAGGAACGCCGCCAACGCCATGAAGCTGATCGACTTCATGACCCGCGCGGACCTGCAGGCGACGCTCGCCAGGGAGACCGGCATCGGGCCGACCAACGACGATGCGATCGAGATGCTGACGCCCGAGGAACGTGAGGGTCTGCCGAGCTATCACTACCAGCAGGGCGAGATGGCGCTGTTCGACAATGCGTGGTGGGCCGAGAACAATGACGAGATGATCGAGCGCTGGGATGCCTGGAAGCTCAAATGAGCTCCATGATTGCCGATAACGGGACATTCCCACCGACACCGGTCGAGCCGAAGCGGACGCGTCGTCCGCTCCGGCCGACCGCGATCTGGCTGGTCATTCCCGGGGTGGCCTTCCTGACCGTCGCCTTCGTGATGCCGCTCGTCGTCCTGCTCTCGCAGAGCGTGTACGACGACGGCTTCACGCTGCGGCATTTCCAACGGATACTGACGACCCAGAGCTATCTGGCGGTGATCTGGACCAGCCTGAAGATCGCGGTGCTGTCCACGGCCTTCACCATCGTGCTCGCCTATCCGGTTTCCTGCTATCTGATGCGCGTCGGACCGACCACGCGGTCGATCATGATGGCGCTGATCATCATCCCGTTCTGGACGAACATCCTGGTGCGCTGTTACGCGTGGATCGTCATCCTTCAGAAGCAGGGGCTGGCGAACCGCGTCATGACCGACCTGCTCGGCGTGATCGACCAGCCGCTCGACATGGTCTACAATCTTCCGGGCGTGCTGATCGGCATGACCCACTATCTGCTGCCGCCGGCGATCCTCATTCTCTACAGCATCAACCACAATATCGACCTGCGCCTTGTCGGCGCGGCGCGAAGCCTCGGCGCGAATTCTCCCCGCGCATTCCGGCATGTGTTCCTGCCGCTCAGCATGCCCGGCGTGCGCGCGGCGACGCTGCTGGTGATGATCCTCAGCCTCGGCTTCTTCGTCACGCCGGCGCTGCTGGGCGGATTGGGCGAGAACACGCTGGCAATGCTGATCAACGTCCAGTTCAACGAGACCGTGAACTGGAATTTCGGCGCCGCCTTGGCCACAATCCTCCTCGTGATGACGCTGATCGGCATCGGCGTCTATTATCAGGCGATGTCGAAGATCAACGGGTCGAGGCAGCAATGATCCGCGTTCTGCGCCGCATCGACGCGCTGGCCGTCTTCAGCTGGGGCGTCATCGCCTTCCTGGTTCTGCCGCTGGTCGCCATCCTCCCGATGTCCTTCAGCAGCTCGTCGCTTTTGCGCCTGCCGCCTCCCGGCTTTTCGCTTCGCTGGTACGAAGCGTATCTGTTCGACACCGCATGGATGAACGCGACGCTGAACAGCGTCATCGTCGGCAGCGCGACGGCGGTGCTGTCGGTGATCCTCGGAACGGCGACGGCGTACGGTCTCGCGCGCAGCGACTGGAAGGGCAAGGCGCTGCTTCAGGCGCTGATCCTGTCGCCGCTGCTGATACCGATCATCGTGATCGCCGTCGCGACCTATTCGGTGTTTTCGCTGTTCGGGCTGAACGGCACCTTCGCGGGCCTGATCATCGGCCATACCGTCATCACCTTCCCCTACACGGTGGTGGTGATTTCGGCGGCGCTGGAGCGCTTCGATCCCCGCCTCGAGCAGATGGCCGTCAGCCTGGGCGCGACGCCGCTGAGGGCGTTCCTGGCGGTGACGTTCCCGATCATCCGGGCAGGCATCGTCGTGGCGCTGCTCTTCGCGTTCCTGAATTCCTTCGACGAGGTGGTGATGGCCACGTTCCTCGCCGGCCCGGAGACGATCACGCTGCCGAAGCGCATCTGGGACGGCATCCGCTTCGAGCTCAGTCCGGTCATCGCGGCCGTGTCCTCGATCCTCATCCTGCTGTCCTGCGTCGTCATCGGCCTGACGGAGGTGTTCAACCGCAAGAGCAGGAACAATACCGGCGCCAAGCCGCAAGAACCATCGGAGCACGAATGAGTACTGCCGTCGAATTTCGGAATGTGACCAAGCGCTTCGGCAATTTCTTGGCCGTCGACGACTTCTCGCTCACGGTCGAGAAGGGCCGCTTCGTCACGCTCCTCGGATCGAGCGGCTCAGGCAAGACGACGTCGCTGATGATGCTGGCCGGCTTCATGACGCCGAGCAGCGGCAGCATCTATCTGGACGGTCGCGACGTCACCGAACTGGCGCCGCATCGGCGCAACATCGGGCTCGTCTACCAGAACTACGCGCTCTTTCCGCATATGACGGTGGCCGCGAATGTCGGTTTCCCGCTGAAGATGCGCAACGTTGCCAAAGACGAGATCGCCAGGCGCGTGAAGGCGACCTTGCAGAAGGTCCGTCTCGACGGATTTGCCGAACGCTTTCCCGCGCAACTCAGCGGTGGCCAGCAGCAGCGCGTCGCGCTCGCCCGCGCCATGGTGTTCGAGCCGGCGATCCTGCTCATGGACGAGCCGCTCGGCGCGCTCGACAAGAACCTTCGCGAGGAGATGCAGGTCGAGATCAAGCGGATCCAGCAGGAAGCGGGCATCACGACCATCTACGTCACCCATGACCAGGAAGAGGCGATGTCGATGTCGGACAACGTCGTGGTTATGAGCAAGGGCCGGATCGAGCAGGCGGCGCCGCCGGCGGAACTCTACGAGCATCCGCGCAACGCCTTCATCGCGCACTTCATCGGTTCGGCCAACGTCATCCCCGGCACCGTGAGGATCGAGGGCGGCCAGAAAACCTTCCTCTCCGACGACGGCGCGGCGATCCCGCTGTCGGCCGGGCTTTCCGTCGCCGACGGGGCGCGGAAAGCCGCGGTCATCCGGCCCGAACGCGTCGGATTCGCGACGGCGGACGACAAGGTGACGCTGCGGGTCACGATCGAGTCCGTCCTCTATGGCGGCACGATGATCCGTTACCTCACCCGCGCCGGCAGCCAGCGCATCGATGTCGTGGTCGTGAATAGCGGCGACGCTCCGCGTCAGCCGGGCGAGGCGGCTTACCTGACCTGGGACCCCAAGGACTTTCTGCTCGTGGAAGCGCCCGCGGCGGTCAAGGAAGCACGAAAAGGCTGAGCCGTCGGGAAGGGTCGCATGTTGGATCGCATCGAGTCTCCGGTTGCCCTGATCACGGGCGCAAGCCGCGGCATTGGCGCCGCCACGGCGCGTCTGCTCGCCCGGCGCGGCTACCGGCTGGCGCTGATGTCGCGCTCCGGCTGCGCGGATCTCGCCGCCGAACTGGACGCCTGGAGCTTCGCGGGTTCGGTGACCGACGAGGGCGACGTGGAGGCTTTCGTCGAACGTGCGGTGTCACGCTATGGCAGGCTGGACGCCGTGGTTGCGAGTACCGGGCGCTACGTCTCCGTGCTGGACAGGTTCGGCATCGTTCCGGCCCCGCCGCCGCGCTCGGGCGGCTTGGGATTCGATCCGGACTTCAAACCGGATCTGTTCGCGATCCCGCGCGACGCGTGGCACGAGGCGCTCGACCTGCTCGTTCTCGGCGCGGTCGGCGTCGCGAAACATGCGACGCCGCATCTCGCGGCCTCCGGAGGAGGCGCGATCGTCGCCGTTTCGGGCATGGAAGCCGTCGAGCCGCGGTTGCGCTATCTCCTGGGGCCCGTGCGCTCGGCCGTCCATGGCTTCGCGCGCCTCTATTCGGACCGCTACGCCGGCGACGGCATCCGGATGAACTGCGTGCTGCCCGGCATGCTGGAAAACGCGGTCCCGGATTCGGATTCGCAGTTGCCCCGCTCGATCCCGATGGGACGCGCGGGGCGGCTGGACGAGATCGCCGAGACGATCGCTTTCCTGGCCTCCCCCGCCTCGTCCTACATCACGGGCCAGTTGCTGCTGGCCGATGGCGGCCTGAACCGCGGGATGGGCTAAACCTCTTCAGCCACCGGAGGAAATCATGGCGAGTCCCGAGACCGACACCCCGACGATCCTTTTCCTCAGCCAGCTGAGCGACAAGAGCTGGCCGTCCGCTCTTGCCAGGGCATTCCCCGAGCATCGGATCACGACAAGCCTGCAAGACGCAGATCCCGCCAACACGGTGGCGGCTCTGGTCTGGAAGCATCCCTACGGCTCGCTCTCGGCCTATCGCAACCTGCGCGTTCTCGTCAATTTCGGCGCCGGCGTCGACCACATCGTCGGCGATCCCGACCTGCCGCCCGGCGTTCCGGTCGTCAGGTTGCTCGACCCGGGTCTGACCGCGCGGATGGCGGAATACGTCCTCATGCACTGCCTGGCGCTTCACCGGCGCACGCCCGAGCTGCGCTCCGCCCAGGCCGAGCGCCGCTGGAATTTCATCGTGCCGACGCCGCCAGGCTCCGCCTGCGTCGGCATCCTCGGTTTCGGAAAGCTCGGGCAGGCATGCGCGGGCCAGCTCTCGAAGATCGGTTTCAACGTCATCGGCTGGAAGCGCACGCCGAGCGAGCAGAGCGGCTACGAAGTCCATCACGGACAGGACGGTCTCACGACGTTCTGCGCGCGCGCCGACATCGTCGTGGCGCTGCTCCCCTCGACGGACGCGACGCGCAACCTGCTCGACCGTGACGTCTTCGCACGGATGCGCAGGGGCGCGGCCCTGATCAATGTCGGGCGCGGCGACCTCGTGGTGGAAGAGGACCTGCTGGCCGCGCTCGACGAAGGGCAGTTGCGGCACGCCGTGCTCGACGTCTTCCGGACGGAGCCGCTTCCCGCCGCGCATCCGTTCTGGACCCATCCGAAGATCACCGTCACCCCGCACAATTCGAGCGCGACCGACCCCGCCACGGCGCTGGAGCAGGTCTCCGAGAATATCCGGCGCGCGCTTGCGGGCGAGCCGCTGCTCAACCTGGTCGACTCCGCCGCGGGGTACTGAAGCCTTTCCGCAAGGCCGGCGTCGGTGCGCCGTTGACGGGAAACCCCGCGGCCAGCCGGCCACGGAATACGCAGGCTTGCCGGATGACGAACCTGACCGAACTGCAACGGGTGTTGGACGGGATCGTCGCGGCGGCGGCGCGGATCAGCGATCGCGGGGAGGTCGCCGACTATATTCCGGAACTGTCCGCGGCCGACCCGGCGATGTTCGGGATCGCCGTCTCCCTGACCAGCGGCGAGGTGCTGGCGGCCGGCGACGCCCGAACGGCGTTCTCGATCCAGAGCATTTCCAAGGTGTTCACCCTGGCCATGGCTCTCGGGCGCCTCGGCGACGGCTTGTGGCGGCGGGTGGGGCGGGAGCCGTCCGGGCTGGCGTTCAACTCGATCCTGCAACTCGAACAGGAGAACGGCCGTCCGCGCAATCCGTTCGTCAACGCCGGAGCGATCGTCGTGACCGACGCGATCCTCGCCGCCAGCGAACCCCGGGAGGTGCTGGCGGAATTGTTGCGCTTCGTCCGGGAGGCGGCCGAGGACGGCGATATTCACATCAACAAGGAGGTCGCCCGCTCGGAAGCCGGCACGGGCCATCGCAACCGCGCGCTGGCTCATATGCTCAAGGCGCAGGGCAATCTGCACAACACGCCGGACCGGGTCCTGGGCACCTATTTCCACCAATGCGCATTGGAAATGAGCTGCGTGCAACTGGCCCGGGCCGGGCGCTTCCTGATCGGCGGGCGCGAAGCCGCCCTCATCGCCCCATACAATGTCCGGCGCATCAATGCGCTGATGATGACATGCGGTCATTATGACGGGTCGGGCGATTTCGCCTATCGTGTCGGCTTGCCCGCCAAGAGCGGGGTCGGCGGCGGCATATTGGCGGTCGCTCCCCGCCGCGCCTCGATTGCCGTCTGGTCGCCCGGGCTGAACGCGCACGGAAATTCGAAGCTCGGCACCATGGCCGCCGAAATGCTGGCCGACCGGATGGGCTGGTCGGTGTTCAGCTAGCCATCGGCCGTTCCCGCATCCGGCGCATCGAGACGTCAATAATATGATCGCCGATACCGGTAATTAATGGGAAAGTATCTTTGACAGGAATTGCTTCGCGCACGGATGTAACACATGCCGATTTCGGCATTCGATTAATTGGTTGTTTTTATTGATAAAAAAAGTGATTGGCTGGGGCGCCTGGATTCGCAGCCAGTGTAGGCAACACAAATTCCGCCTCCCGCAAAACCGGGAGGTTGCAAGCGGCTTCAACGCCCTGTGCATGAGTCATGTGCCCTGGTTATGGGCGCGACGTCAATTGCGAGACTGTCGGCAACACCAGCGTCGCCTCGAAGCCCGACGATCTTCCGGGTCTGGGCGACGTCAGGACGAGCCGCGACGAAATCCGGTCCGCGATGCCGGCGACGATGGCGAGGCCGAGCCCGCTGCCTTCCGTCCCGCCGGTTCCCCGCTCGAAGCGGTGGGTCAACCGGGCAAGCGTCTCCGTGGGCACGACGGGGCCGTCATTGGCCACGCGGAACGTACCGTCGCCTGCAAGGCTCACCTCGATCGGCCCATCGGGCGCCCCATGCCGCACGGCGTTCTCGACCAGGTTGCGGCAGACGATGCCGAAGGCATCGGGGTCGAGGTCGGACATCACCGGCCGTTCCGGCAGGGCGAGCGCGATGCGGTTCGGCGCGGCCCTCTCGATGTCCTCCACGACCACGCGGGCGGTGACGCAGAGATCGGACGCGCGGTCGAGCCGCAAGCGGCCGGCCTCGGCGCGGGCCAGTTGCAGCAGCCGCTCCGCGATCCGGGCCAGCCGCTTCAGCGAGGCTTCGATCTCGGCCGCCCGGCGGCCTGCCTCGGCATCCTCGGTTTCCGCTTGCAGCCGCTGGGCCTGCGCGATCGCGCCCGCCAGCGGCGTCCGCAACTCGTGCGCGGCATTGGCGGCGAAGTTGCGTTCGGCCTCGAACGTCGATTTGAGCCGCGCCAGCAGCCCGTTGAGCGCCAGCCCCACCGGAGCGACCTCGACCGGCAGGTCGTCGCAGGCGACGGGGGCGAGGTCTAGCGGCGAGCGCGCCGCCAGCCGGTCGCGGTAGCGCCGCAGCGAGGCGAGGCCCGAGCGGACGGTCAGCGCGATCGCCAGCAGCGCGGCGGGGACGAACACCAGCAGCGGCAGGCCGAGGCTCGTCCGGACATCGCGCGCCGTCGCCCCGCGGTGGGCGAGCGGCTCGGCGACCGTGATGCGGATCGTGCCTTGCAGGGCGTCCTCGCCGTAAAGGCGATGGGTCGGCGTGGTGCGGAACCCCGACCCGTCCCATGCCGGGAACAGGCCGGGCTCGGCCTCGTGCGACTTGAGGAGAATGCGCCCTTCGTCGTCCCGCACGATATAGGTCAGGAACTCGTCGTGGTCGCGCAGGTCGGCGAGGCGCTGGGTCACGCCTTCCTCCTCCTCGCGCCCGACGATCTCGACGACGGCCAGCGGCAGCAGGCGCTGCGCCGCCTCTTGCAGCGACGAGTCGAAGACCCTGTCCATCTCGTGCCGCAGCGTCACCGCCGTGACGGCGGCGGCGCCGATCCACAGGAGCGTCAGGAGGATGCCCAGCGACAGCCCCAGCCGCGCTTGCAGGCTGCGCGGCATCCTCATGGCCGGCCCAGCCGGTAGCCCAGTCCGCGCTCGGTCTCGATCACCGCGGCGCCCAGCTTCTTGCGCAGCCGGCTGACATGGACCTCGAT
>ERZ869909.1107-NODE-1107-length-23540-cov-4.846354_pt1 | contig 23540 bp, 23 predicted proteins | sample MGYA00520892_ERZ869909 | MGnify/ENA primary metagenome ERZ869909 (study PRJEB32215, sample SAMEA104723947) | bioreactor metagenome | biome: bioreactor; feature: anaerobic bioreactor; material: water | place: China | collected 2015-03-12 ... | reverse complement strand
GGCGCCACCGCCCAGCGGCAGGGACGCTTCGAGCAGGCCGATGGCGGCACCCTGTTTCTCGACGAGATCGGCGACATGCCCGCCGAGACGCAGACACGGCTGCTGCGGGTGCTGGCCGACGGTGAGTTCTACCGGGTTGGTGGACACACCCCGGTGAAGGTGGACGTGCGCATCATTGCCGCGACCCACCAGAACCTCGAAACCCTGGTCGAGGATGGCCGCTTTCGTGAGGATCTGTTCCACCGTCTCAATGTGATTCGCGTGCATCTGCCGAAGCTGGCCGAGCGGCGCGAGGACATCCCGCGCCTGGCGCGCCACTTCCTGGCCGAAGCGGCCAAGGAGCTGTCTACGGACGTCAAGGTGCTCACCAAGGATGCCGAGACCCACCTGACACGACTGCCGTGGCCCGGCAACGTACGTCAGTTGGAGAATACCTGCCGCTGGCTGACGGTAATGGCATCCGGTCGTGAAGTGCTGGTCGAGGACCTGCCGCCGGAGCTGCGCGAGCCGGAAGCGGCGGAGAGCGGCAACGGTGACTGGCGAGCCGCGTTTCGCGACTGGGCCGACCGTGCCCTGGCCGCTGGCCATACCCATCTGCTGGAAGAGGCGGTTCCCGATTTCGAGAAGATCCTGATCGAGACCGCGCTGAAACATACGGGTGGACGCAAGGGTGAGGCCGCGGAGCTGCTTGGCTGGGGGCGCAATACCCTGACGCGAAAATTGAAGACGCTGTTGCCGGCGCTGGCGGACGGGGACTGAGGAGGCGGGGCGCAACACCCGCTCTCTTGAAGGGCGGGCAAGCTCAAGACGCTGTTGCCGGCCCTGGCGGACGGCGAGTGAGGGGCGGTACCGGGGCGTAGCCTTTACTGCAGCTGTGGTGCCAGAATGGGGGCTCAAGGAGAGATAACCCATGACGCAGATGCACTGGCAGCGCTTGCTAGACCCGTCGCGACTCTACGGCGGTCGCGCCGGACGTGACGAGATCGGTCGCAGCCCCTTCCACAAGGATCATGACCGAATTGTCTTTTCCGGCTCCTTTCGGCGCCTGGGACGCAAGACCCAGGTGCACCCCCTCACCGAAAATGACCACATCCATACCCGGCTGACCCACTCGCTGGAGGTGGGCTGTGTGGGGCGCTCGCTGGGCATGATCGTCGGCGAGTTGCTGCGCGACCGTCTGCCGGAGTGGATCACCCCGGCTGACATGGGCGTCATCGTGCAGGCGGCGTGCCTGGGGCACGATATCGGCAACCCGCCCTTCGGGCATGCCGGCGAGTATGCCATCCGCGACTGGTTCAAGCGTGCGGAGGCCGATGGCAGCGGGCTGCTCAAGGGGCTGTCTGAGCGCGAGCGTGCCGATCTGCTCACCTACGAGGGCAACGCCCAGGGCTTTCGGGTGGTCACCCAGATCGAGTACAACCAGTTCCGTGGCGGCATGCGGCTGTCTACGGCGACGCTGGGGACCCTGCTGAAGTACCCCTGGACCGTGGAGCACGGGGGCAGTGCCGGAAAGTTTGGCTGCTATCAGAGCGAGAAGGCGTTGCTGGCCGAAGTGGCCGAGCGCCTGGGCCTGGTGCCCCGGGGCGAGGGGCGCTGGTGCCGTCACCCGCTGGCTTGGCTGGTCGAGGCGGCCGACGATATCTGCTACGCCCTGCTCGACCTGGAGGACGGCCTGGAAATGGGTATCCTGCGCTTCGACGAGGTGGCCGATGTGCTGCTGCAGATCGCCGGTGACCCGCCGCCGGACTATGTAGCCATGGAGCGTAGCGGGGTCTCCCAGCGTCGGCGCATTGCCGCCCTGCGCGGTGCAGCCATGGAGCGGGCGGTCAACGACGTGGGAGCGGTCTTCGTCGACCACGAAACGGCGCTGTTGAACGGCACGCTGACCAGCGACCTGCTGGAGCTCTGCCACCCCGACCTGGGCTGGGGGGTGGCGGCGGCCAAGCAGCTGGCCCGCGAGCGCATTTTTCAGAACGAACGCAAGGCCAAGCTGGAAATCGGTGCCTACACCACCCTGGGTATCCTGCTGGAAGCCTTTATCGGTGCGGCCAATGAACTGCACCACACCGGCGAATCGAGCTTCAAGCACCAGCGGGTGTTGGCCCTGGTCGGTGAGAACACGCCGCGCCCCTCCTGGTCGCTGTATGACAGTTATCGACGCATGCTCGACTTCATCGGCGGCATGACCGACCACTATGCCGTGGATCTGGCCCAGGAAATGGGCGGTCGACTGCGGGGAGACTAGTGCAGTCCTATTGTAGACACCCTCTTAGATGGAGGGGGCATTCAGGGGTATGTTCTTCTCCAGTTCGGCGGCACGCTCTATGAGCGCAGCAATCACCTTGTCGTGCATGTCGTCATCAATGTGACCCAGCTGCTTCTCGCCGAGCTGCTGGGCCAGCGACTCGCCGCTCACCACCATCAGCCCTTCCGGAGTGCCGGCACAGATGATGTCCCAGCCGGGCAGGGTCAGCACGCCCATGATGGGGACCGGCGCCCCGCAGCGGCTCTCCAGCCACTCGCCCAACCAGCGAGTGGCGCCCAGGGTCTTCACCAGGGGCTGGTGTTCGCTCCAGCCGGGGAAGCGCAGGCGCTGGGGTTCCACGGTCACCACATTGATCTCGCGTCCATCTGCCGTGAAAGGGCGCGTGCGGGCGCGAGTCTCGACGACGAAGACACCGTGGGGAGTTACGGCGACATGGTCGATGGTATCGGTGTCGGTGGGCACGTCGTGGAAGACGTAGTAGGGATGAGCCTCGGGATGGATCATCCGCTCCAGCTCCTGGCCAACGGCGAGTTCGCAGGCCAGGCCCAGCTTGATACGACGGATCAGCTGAAAGTCGCGGATCAGCAGGAAGCAGTAGATCAGCACCAGTACGGTACTGAGGGCGCCGTAGAGGGCCCATTCCAGCCAGTTCTGCCGGTTGGCAAAGAGCATGCGGCCCATGCCGTACACCAGCGGTGCCAGGGACACGATCGGGCCCAGGGCGCCATCCAGAAAGAGTGCGGCGAAGGCGCGGTCTAGCCTGTCGCGCAGGGCCTGGCCGGGTTCCCGCAGGGGGCGGGCGTTGAACGGTGAGCGCACCCGGGCATCGTGCAGGTTGCGCAGGGCGATCACGATCACCGCCATTGCCCCGAGGGGAAACAGGAAAATCAGGGGGAGCAGGTATTCCAGCCAGGCCATCGGGGGTCCGTCCTTGCCTGTTATCGTCACGTAAGCATGTCATTCTAGACAACCTACCACCATAAGAGCCATGTTGATCGCATCAAGGCGGCTGCAAAAGGCTCTGGAGATACGATGAGCGACGTGCCAATGCCGGTGGAGGCCTTCAGCCGACTGGCAGATTTCCTGACCTGCTATCCGGGACTGACGGTGCTCACCGGTGCGGGGGTAAGTACCGATAGTGGCATCCCCGATTATCGCGACGCCAGCGGTGCCTGGAAGTGTGCACCGCCCATGCAGCACCAGCAGTTCATGAGCAGCCACGCAGCGCGGCAGCGCTACTGGGCGCGCGCCCTGATCGGCTTTCGCACCCTGCACCGGGCCCGTCCGGGTATCGCCCATACGTCGCTGGCCCGGCTGGAAGATGAGGGGCTGGTGGCAGGAGTGATTACCCAGAACGTGGATGGGCTGCACCAGAAGGCCGGTTCGCGACGTGTCATCGACCTGCATGGCCGCGCCGAGCAGGTGCGCTGCATGCAGTGTGGGGCGCTACGCATGCGTCATGACCTGCACGCCGAGCTGGCCGAGTGCAATCCGCTCTGGTTGTCCAGAGAAGCGGCGGCGCGTCCCGATGGCGATGCGGATCTGGAGGCGGATTTTTCCGACTTCCAGGTGCCAGGGTGTCGTCGCTGCGGCCAGGGAGTGTGGAAGCCCGATGTGGTCTTCTTCGGTGACAGCGTACCAGGCGAACGCGTGGCACGGGCCACGGCAATGGTCGACGAGGCCCGTGCGCTGCTGGTCGTCGGTTCGTCGCTGATGGTCTATTCGGGTTACCGCTTCGCGCGACAGGCCGCCCGCGCCAACAAGCCCATCGCCTGCCTCAACCTCGGGCACACCCGGGCCGATGCGCTCTATTCACTTAAGGTCGAGGCACCGGTGGGCGAGGCGCTGAATGCCTTGGTGGTGACCCTTACTGGCGCGGGGCAAGCGGCAGGATGACGGCCTCGTCCGGGTCGCTCTCCTCCAGCAGGACCGGCTCGCTGGTGGCGTGGGTCAACTCCCCTCGCTGGCGCAGCTCGGCGCTCAGCTGAGGTGAGCGGGCGTCTTCAAGGGCCCGGCTGTCATGACGCAGCGCCACCGCCCAGGGTGGTGTGTCCAGATGGGTGAGGGTGGTTTCGGCCAGGGTGCCGTCGGCATCGCTCAGGCGTACGTTCAGTTCGGCATCATCTGTCAGTGTCAGCGGCTCGGGTGGGACCACGCGAGCCTGCAGGTCGGTGAACTGCGGGGTGCCGGCGCAACCGACCAGTACCAGCATGACCAGCATTCCCAGGGTCAGCCGTATTGTCATCCTGCCGAACGCTGGCGCCGCAACCGTCGTCGTATCGTGCATGTCATTCTCCTTTCTTAGGGAATCGCTGAACAAATCGCCGAGCGAGATGAAGCGCAAGGCGCACGGAGCGCAAGAACCGGAGCATATGCGGTATATGTGAGGATTCTGAGCACCGCGCAACGCAGCGATTCGCTCGTGTAGGCATTTGTTCGGTGTTTCCTTAGCCGCCGGCCAGCTTCACGATATAGCCGCTACGCTCAAGCTCGGCCTTGAGTACTTCTCGGTGATCGCCCTGGATCTCGATGATGCCCTCCTTGACGGCACCACCGGTTCCGCAGCGTTTCTTGAGACGCTTGGCCAGCGCCTTCAGTTCGACATCCGGAAGAGGAATACCGGTAACCGTGGTCACACCCTTGCCCTTGCGCCCGCTGGTTTCCCGACGAATGCGCACGACGCCGTCAAGCGCCTCGATGCGAGCCTGCTCGGCGGCTTCGGCGCAGCGGCAGTCGGCCTGCGGCTGGCGGCAGTCCGGGCAGATATCGCCGTGCTCGGTGGAATAGACCAGGCCATGCAGTTGGTCCCGCAGAGAGGCCATGGGAACTCCTTGTACGAAAAAACGATAGCTAGGAGCCAGGCGGACTTCACGCGACGATCGGTTAAATCCGACTGGCTTTTGGATAATACCGCCCAAGGGCATGGGCTGCATCGCCCGAGGCTGCTCAGAGAGGAAAGGCGGGGCAAGGCAGGCGGAGGAGTCTACGGTTTTGCCGACAAGGCTCAGCGGCTGTAGACGGCCCGCCGGTTATCCATGGCTCGGTGATGAACGAGATGGCCGATCACAGTAGGCAGCTGGTACATGCTGCTGATCATGATGGCGCCTTCGGGGGTGTCTTCCACATCGGGGAAGCGGTTGAGATGGATGACCGTCATTCCTGCGTCGAGGGCGGCCTTGACTCCGACCAGGGCATCGTCGATGGCGACGCAGTCCTCGGCATCGAAGCCCATCCGGCTGGCCGCGTGCAGGTATAGCTGAGGATCGGGTTTCCAGCATTGGGCGGTATAGCCGCTGAAGAGATTAGTGCCGAAATGATCGGCCAGGCCGATAGCCTTGAGGGAGGTTTGAATCTTGTTCTCGGGCCCGTTGGATACCACCCCGCAGGGAAAGTCGGCCAGTGCCATCAATGCTTCGGTTGCACCCGTGATCGCCACCAGCTCGGTTTCGAGACGGCGGTTGAGATTGCTGCGCATCTCGGTCTCGGTCTCGGCCAGGTGAAGCGGGTCCACGCTGCCGTAGCGACTTTCCAGTACCGTCACGATATTGCGAAAGCGGCTACCGCGGAATTCGCCAATATAGTCACTGGCCTGGAATGGTAAACCCAGCCGCGTCAGGCTGTTGGCCATCTCGTCGGCAAGCAGTGGTTCGCTGTCCACCAGTGTTCCATCACAGTCGAACAGCAGGCAGAGGGGACTTGTCATGGCCAATCATCCCTCGATAGGTCAGAGGCTTGTCGAAAAGTAACCATATACCTGTTATCGGCATGCTCTGCAGAAAGTTGAATGTAAACGACGAACTTTTACGAACGCTGTTTCCAAACAGTATTGCTCGTAACGGCCCTTTCTTCAAGTCTGCGACTAAAGTTGAGCTAATTCGGGCTTTCGCCCTTTCTTCCATACTACCATACTAGTCGTATCAGCCAGGGCTTGAGTTAAGACTTGCTGATACGACGCAACCGTGAGGAATCCACATGAACCACAGCTTGCATGCGCTCTGGCAAAGCACCGCTGAGGATGGGCCTGTCAGGCAGCGCCTCTTTCATGTGCTACGCCAGTCGATCATTCGCATGGTGCTGGCTCCCGGGCAGGCACTCTCGGAGAAGGAGATCGCCGACACTTTCTCGGTGAGCCGGCAGCCGGTAAGGGAGGCCTTCATTCGCCTATCGGAAGCGGGGCTGGTGGAAGTGCGCCCACAGCGCGGTACCTATGTGGTGCGGATTTCTCGGCAGGCGGTGCTTGAGGCGCGCTTCGTCAGGGAAGCCGTCGAGGTGGCGGTTGCCAGGGAAGCGGCGCAGCGCGGCCTGGAGCCGCGGGTGCTGGATGAGCTTAACGAGTTGATCGAGCGTCAACGCCGCTGCATCGACCCCGAGGATCACGACCGGTTCTTTCTGCTCGATGAGGCATTTCATCGCGCTTTGGCGTTGGGCACGGGCCATGCCATGGCTTGGCGTGTGACGGAGGACGTAAAGGCGCAGCTTGATCGGGTGCGCTATCTGAGTGTTCCCGAGTCGACGCCGATTCCCAAGCTGACCGATCAACATTCGATGATCGTCGAGGCCATAGCCCGGCAGGACCCCGAGGCCGCGACCCAGGCCATGTGTATCCATCAGCGAGAGATCCTGCACTCGCTGCCTGAACTCATGCGTCGTTTCCCGGAGATGTTCGACGCCACCCCCGACCTGGCCTCGGTCCACAAAGACAGGCTGTCACTCGATTCGACCTTATAACCACAAAAGACGTCAGGAGGCTCCCATGAAGGCATCTGCAATCGCCTCGGCCATCGCATTGGCTATTACCGGTAACCTGGCCCATGCGGCCTATCAGCTCAACCTCTCATCGGCACTGAGTTCTCAGGATCCTGTGGTGCAGGCCATGGAGAGCGCCAAGCAGGCCATCGAGGAACGCTCCGATGGCGAGCTGACGATCCAGGTCTTTCCCAACAGCCAGCTCGGGTCCGATGAGGATGTCGTGGAGCAGATCCGCAGCGGCGCCAATATCGCCATCCTGATCGATGCCGGCCGGCTCTCCGAGTACCAGCCGGAGCTGGGTATTCTCAGCGCGCCTTACCTGGTGGAAGACCATAGCGACTATGCGCAGATCACGTCATCAGACCTTTACCTTGGCTGGGTCGAGGGCCTGGCCGCCAACAGCGGATTGCGGCTGCTGAACTACAACTGGTTCCAGGGCTCACGTCAGATGCTGACCCAGGGCCCTGTCGAATCCCCGGACGATCTGCGTGGCGTACGCGTACGCACCATCAACTCTCCGGTATGGGTCAAGACCATCGAGGCCATGGGGGCCACGCCCACGCCCCTGCCCTGGTCCGAGGTCTACTCCGCGCTGCAGCTTGGCTCCATCGACGGTGCCGAGGCCCAATTGACCGCAGCCGAAGGTCAGAATCTGCATGAAGTCATCAGCCATATCGCCCTGACCGGCCATATCCATCTCATGACCGGGATCGCCACTTCCGAGCAGTGGTACCAGTCGCTGCCCGAGGAGCTGCAAGCCATTCTGGCCGAGGAGCTCACACGTGCCGGGGAAGAAGCCAGCCAGGCCACCGTCGATGCCCAGGATGCAGTGCGTGAACGCATGGAGGCGGAGGGTGTGACCTTCAGCGAGGTGGATATCGAGGTGTTTCGCGAGCGCGTCGGCGGGGTCTATGCGGATCTCGGCTACGACGAGTACCGCGAACAGCTGATCTCGGGCGAGTAAGGGCGATCCTTCCGATCCGGCAAGAAAGTGGCCGGCCCACGCCGGCCCGGCTTCGTCAGTCTTTGCTGTAGCCAGATTTCACCGCTGGCTATGGAACCATCGTTCGAGGACCTCCCATGTGGCGTTGGTATGACCGAATCGAGGAGTGGCTGGCCATTGCGCTCCTCGCCGGCACTTCGCTGACCATGCTGGTCAGCTCTACGGCCCGGGCCCTGGGGCAGCCCTTCGCCGGGGGCGCCGAGCTGGCCCAGTTCTTGTTCATCTGGACCGCCGTGCTGGGCGCGGATATCACGCTACGCCGCGGCGGCCAGGTGCGTATCGACGCCTTGGCGGTTCGGTTACCGCTGACGCTGCAGCGTCTTGTGACAAGCTTCTGTCTGTTGCTCATGCTGCTTTTCCTGGCACTGCTGGTGCGGCATGGCTTTCCGCTGGCGCTTTCCAACTGGCAGCGCCCCATGGGCGTCGCCGGCCTGAGCTATGGCTATATCACCCTGGCCTTGCCGGTCGGCGCGGCGCTGATGATGGTTTCGCTGATTCGGCGTGTCGTTGCTCAAGGCATCCTCGGAAGCCTGGTGGCCGATGACGAGATCGTGGAGGAGACGCTATGACCGCGGCCCTGTTGCTCGGTCTCGGTCTGGTGTTGATGGCTATCGGCATGCCCGTTGCCTTTGCGATCGGCATTGCGGGCTTCACCTACTTCTTTCTCCCCGGCACCTTTCTGCCGGTCAATATCGGCCCGCAGCGTATCGTCTCTGCCACTCAGTCTTTCCCGCTGTTGGCGGTGCCACTATTCATCTTCATCGGGCATCTGATGAATGCCAGTGGCATCACGCCGCGACTGATGCGGCTCTCCACCCTGTTGGCGGGCTGGATGAGCGGTGGGCTGGCCCAGGCCAGCATTGTGCTCAGTACCCTCATGGGGGGCGTTTCGGGGTCGGCGGTCGCCGATGCCGCCATGCAGTCCCGAGTACTGGGGCAGGGCATGATAAAGGGGGGGTACAGTCCAGGGTTCTCGGGTGCAGTGCTCTCCATCGGTGGGCTGATCACTGCCACCATTCCGCCGAGCATCGGCCTGATCCTGTACGGCTACCTCGGAGAGGTGTCGATCGGTCGGCTATTCATTGCCGGCCTGGTGCCCGGCTTCCTTCTGATGGTAGCGCTGATGGTGACCACCTACTTCGTTGCCAAGCGGCGCGGCTATACGCCGGTGCGGGAGGGGCTGCCCTCGGGACGCGAAGTGCTCACGGCTGCGCGTGCGAGCATCTGGGCGCTGCTGTTTCCGGTCTGGTTGCTGGTGGGGATCCGCTATGGCCTGTTCACGCCCTCCGAGGCGGGTGCCTTCGCGGTCGCCTATGCGCTGGTAGTGGGCTGTGTCATTCACCGCGAGATGGGCGTCAAGGAGATCCTCGCGGCGATGCATGCCAGCGTACGCGACATCGGCATGATCATGCTGATCATCATGTTCTCGGGAATCATCGGCTACGTCGTCTCTTTCGAGCGGGTCCCCCAGACCATCGCTGAGCTGACGCTGGGTGTCTTTGCCAGCCAGACAGCACTGCTGCTGACTCTGGCGGTACTGCTCGTCTGCCTGGGCATGCTGCTCGAGGCAACCGTGGTGGTCATGCTGCTGACACCGATCCTGGTGCCGGTGATCAAGGCGGCGGGCATCGACCCGGTGCACTTCGGCCTGCTGATGGTGACCCTGGTCACCTTTGGCGGCATGACGCCGCCGGTCGGCATCTCCATGTATACCGTCTGCGGCATCCTGCGCTGCTCCTTCATCGACTACAGCCGTGAGCTGGTGCCGTTTGCGCTGGCGGTTTTCGTGGTGGTGCTGGGCATCATCCTGTTCCCCGACATCGTGCTGTTCCTGCCCAACTGGCTGATGGGCTGAGTGTTCAGCCGACAACGACGGAGCCTGCCATGACTTTCAATGATCGGATCGCCTTCATGGGGCCGGACTTCCTGCTCGAGAACGAGCCGGCGCGTCGGCTCTATCACGAGCATGCCGCCGACATGCCGATCTGCGATTACCACTCGCACCTGAGTCCGGTAGAGATCGCCGACGACCGGCAGTTCGACAACCTCACCGAGCTGTGGCTCAAGGGCGACCATTACAAATGGCGTGCGATGCGCTGCGCCGGTATCGACGAGCGCCGCATCACCGGCGATGTGAGCGATCGCGAGCGCTTCCAGGCCTGGGCCGAAACGGTGCCCGACTGCCTGGGAAACCCGCTCTACCACTGGACCCACCTGGAGCTGCGCCACCCGCTGGGCATCGAGAATACCCAGCTCTCGCCCTCCACCGCCGACGAGATCTGGACCACGGCCCGCGAACGGCTGGCGACGCCCCAATTGAGCGCCCAGGGCATTCTCACGCGCTTCAATGTGCGCACCGTCTGTACCACCGACGATCCGGTCGACGATCTCGCGCTGCATCGTCGCCATGCCGAGAGCGGGGCGGCGCCCGCCATGCTGCCGACCTTTCGCGCCGATAGCGTACTCAAGATCGAGCAGCCCGGCTTTCTCGACTATCTGGATGAACTCGAGCAGGCCAGCGGGGTTTCGATTCGACGCTTCGACGATCTGCTCGCTGCGCTGGCCCAGCGCCTCGACCACTTCGCCGCCCACGGCTGCTGCCTCTCCGACCATAGCCTGGAGAAACCGGTCTTCGTCACGCCGCCGAGTGTGGCCGAGCTGGACCGGCTGCTCGACCGTCGACGCCAAGGCGAGACGCTCAGCGCCGAGCAGAACGGTGGCTTTACCACCGCGCTGCTGCTGTGGCTGGGGCGCGAGTACGCCCGTCGCGGCTGGGTAATGCAGCTGCACCTGGGGGCGCTGCGCAGCCTGAGCCAGCGAGGGTTGGCCGAGATCGGCGCCAATAGCGGCTTCGATGCGATAGGCGACGTGACCTACGCCGAGCCGCTGGCGGCGTTACTCGATGCCCTCGACCGCGATGGGGTGTTGCCACGCACCGTGGTCTACAACCTCAACCCGCGGGACAACGAGATGCTGGCCAGTCTGGCGGGCTCGTTTCCCAGTGACGGCATTCCCGGCAAGGTGCAGTTCGGCGCCGCCTGGTGGTTCAACGACCAGCGCGATGGCATCGAGCGCCAGCTCATCACGCAGATGAATTTCGGCCTGCTGCGTCACTTCGTCGGCATGCTCACCGACTCGCGCAGCCTGCTGTCGTTCTCGCGCCACGACTATTTCCGCCGCATCTTCTGCCAGATGCTCGGCGTGCAGATCCAGCGCGGCGAGCTACCGCACGATCTCGATCGCATCGGTGAGCTGGTGCGTGCGGTCTGTTACGACAATGTAGAGCGCTACCTCTTCGAGCGTTGAACCTTTTTCTTACTGCAACGGAATCGCCATGAAGATCAGTGATGCCTATCTCATCGTCACCTCGCCGGGACGCAACTTCGTCACCTTGAAGATCGTTACCGAGTCGGGCACCTACGGGATCGGCGATGCCACCCTCAACGGTCGCGAAATGGCGGTGGTCGCCTACCTCGAGGAGCACGTGATCCCCGCCCTGATTGGCCGTGACGCCGGCCGCATCGAGGATATCTGGCACTACTTCTATCGTGGCGCCTACTGGCGGCGCGGGCCGGTGACCATGACGGCCATTGCCGCCGTCGACCTGGCGCTGTGGGATATCAAGGCCAAGGCCGCAAACATGCCGCTCTACCAGCTGCTCGGTGGCAAGAGCCGCGAGCGGGTGATGACCTACGCCCACTGCACCGGGCGCGATATCGAGGGGTGCCTGGAAGAGGTCGAGCGGCATATCGCCCTGGGCTACCGGGCGGTGCGGGTCCAGGCCGGGGTGCCGGGTATCGCCACCATCTATGGGGTGGCCAAGCGCGAGGGCGAGCGCTACGAGCCTGCCGATTCCGAGCTGCCCGCCGAGCACGTATGGAGCTCGGAGAAGTACCTCAACCACGTGCCCAAGCTGTTCGCCGCGGTGCGCGAGCGGTTCGGCGACGATATCCACCTGCTGCACGATGTCCACCATCGGCTGACGCCCATCGAGGCGGCGCGGCTGGGCAAGGCGGTGGAGCCTTACCACCTGTTCTGGCTAGAGGATTGCGTGGCGGCAGAGAATCAGGAGAGCTTCCGGCTGATTCGCCAGCACACCACCACGCCCCTGGCGGTGGGCGAGGTGTTCAACTCGATCCACGACTACCGCGAGCTGCTCGAGAATCAGCTGATCGACTATATCCGCACCCCGCTCTCCCACGGCGGCGGCATTACCCATGTGCGGCGCATCGCCGATCTGGCCGGACTCTACCACGTGCGCACCGGCTTCCATGGTCCGACGGACCTGTCGCCGGTGTGTCTGGGTGCGGCCGTGCATTTCGATACCTGGGTGCCCAACTTCGGCATCCAGGAGCACATGCCCCACACGCCGGAGACCGACGCCGTCTTCCCCCACGACTACCGCTTCGAGGACGGCCACTTCCTGGTCGGCGAGACCCCGGGGCACGGCGTCGATATCGATGAGGCGTTGGCCAAGCAGTACCCCTACAAGCGCGCCAGCCTGCCGGTCAACCGGTTGGAAGACGGCACCCTATGGCACTGGTAAGGAGAACAACATGAAGGCATTCCAGGTCAACGGCCCGCTGGACTACCAGCTCGCCGAGGTGGAGGTGCCGGTGGCCGCCCCCGGCGAGGCGCTGGTGCGCGTCGCCTATGCCGGTATCTGCGGTTCCGACATGCATATCATCCACGGCGACAACGCCTTCGTGCGCTTTCCGCGCATCACCGGGCATGAGTTCGCCGGGGTGGTGGAAGCGGTAGGCGAGGGCGTCGAAGGGGTGACGGTGGGGGATCGGGTCTGCGTCGATCCGGTGGTCAGCTGCGGGCGCTGCTATCCCTGCCGTATCGGGCGGCCCAATGTGTGCACCGCCATGCAGGTGATCGGCGTGCATCGCGACGGCGGCTTCGAGGAGCGCGTCAACGTCCCGGCGGCCAACTTGCACGCCTTGCCGGATCACCTGCCGCTGGATATCGCCGCCCTGGTGGAGCCCTACAGTATCGCCGCCAATGTCCTCGACCGCATGCAGCCACTGCCGGGCGACCGGCTGCTGGTTTATGGCGCCGGGGTGATCGGCCTGACCGTGCTGCAGATGGCGCGGGCCAGGGGCATCGAGGAGGTGATCGTCACCGACGTCATCGACGAGCGCCTGGCCACGGCCCGCGAGCTGGGCGCACGGCATACCCTCAACGGCAGCCGCGACGACGTCGAGGCCGAGATCATGCGCCTCACCGGTGGCGAAGGGGTGCCGCTGATCGCCGATGCCGCCTGCGTGCCGGCGCTGCTGCCGCAGATGCTGCGCCTGGCATCGGCGGCGGGGCGTATTGGCCTGCTCGGTTTCAATCCCACCCCCAGCGACCTGGTACAGCTGGAGGTGATCAAGAAGGAGTTGACCCTGGTCGGCTCCCGACTCAACAACCGCAAGTTTCCGGAGGTGCTCGAGCTGCTCGCATCCGGGGCTCTCGACGGCGCGGCGCTGGTCAGCCACCGGCTGCCGTTCGACGAGATGCCCGGTGCCATCGAGATGCTCGAGCATCATCCCGAAAGGGCCCGCAAGGTGCTGATCGAGATCGGTGCCTGAGGAGCAACGGCATTAGTCAATGCCACCAGCACACTCATAACTCACAACAGTCTGTGCAGGAGATCCACGCCATGTTCAAACAACTCATCACCGGTGCCGTACTCGGTACTGCCCTGATCGGCAGCCAGGCCGCCCTGTCCGCCGACTTCACGCTGCGCTTCGGCCATCTGGCCAACGAGCAGAACATCTGGCACCAGGCCGCCGAGAAGTTCAAGGAGGAGGTCGAGGCCAACTCCGACGGTCGCATCGAGGTGCGACTCTATCCCAACGAGCAGCTCGGCAGCGAGATGGATGTGATCAACAGCATCCAACTGGGCACCGCCGAGATGACCATTACCGGGGAAAGCCTGCAGAACTGGGCGCCCAAGGCAGCCATGATGGCGGCACCCTATGCCTTCCGCGATGCGGAACACCTGCATGCCGCGGTGAGCGGTGAGATCGGCGAGGAGATCGAGGCGCAGATCATCGAGCGGGCCAACCTGGTGCCGCTGGCCTGGTTTGAGCGCGGCCCCCGCGAGCTGACCGCCAATCGCCGCGTCGAACATCCCGACGACCTGGATGGCTTGCGCCTGCGGGTGCCCAACGTGCCCCTGTTCGTGGATACCTGGGAAGCGCTGGGCGCGCGGCCGACGCCGATGGCCTTCAGCGAGGTGTTCACCGCCCTGCAACAGAACACCATCCAGGCCCAGGAGAACCCCCTCAGTCTGATCGAGAGCGCCAGCTTCTATGAGGTGCAGGACTACGTGAACCTCACCGGCCATGTGCGTAGCTGGATCTATGTGGTGATCGGCCAGGACGCATTGAACCGTATGCCGGAGGAGCTGCAGCAGGTCGTCCGGGAAGCCGCCGAGGTGATGCAGGACTACCAGGCGGAGCTGTTCGTCGAGGATCAGGATCGTCTCGAGCAGGCCCTGCGCGACCGCGGCATGGAGTTCGTCGAGGTCGATATCGAGGCCTTTGCCGAGAAGGCGCGGCCGGCGGTCGAGGCGGCCCTGGATGACGAGCAGCGTGCGCTGTTCGAGGCGATTCAGGATCTGTAAACCAAGCACGGGCGGGCATCCGGCGCGGTTGCCTGCCCTTCATACTGGGAGTCGCCGACATGACTACACCGGATCCTCAGTCCCTCGAGCAGGAAGCGCTCGAGGGACTCGATACGCTCGCCTCGGTGCCCGCTTTTCAGGGGCCGGTGGGGCGTGTGATCGGCTGGATCGACGCGCTCTTCACCGGCTTGGCGGTGATGGCCCTGGTGGCCATTGCCGGCACCGTGCTCTTGCAGATTTCCGGTCGCCTGTTCCTGCCGTTTTCGCTGGCCTGGACCGAGGAGCTGTCGCGCTACCTGTTCGTCTACATGGTGGCACTCTCGGCGGGGGTGGTGCTGCGGCGTAACCGCAACGTCAACGTCGAGCTGTTCCATCACTGCCTTGGGCCACGCGCTCGTGCAGGCTACCAGGCGCTGGTATGCCTGCTGATCGGCGGCTTTGCCTGGATGGTACTGCCCTATGCCTGGCAGTACGCCCAGAACGGCGCCTGGCAGACCTCGCCGACGCTCAAGGTCCCCATGCTCTACATCTTCTTTTCCACCGTGGTGATGTTCGGGCTGCTGCTGGTCTACAGCGCCATCGGTTTTCTCGAGGGCGTGGCTGCCATGCGGCAGCGGCCCACCGACCACGATACAGAGGCGCGCTGAATGGAAGTCATTCTGCTGTTCGTCACCTTTCTGGTGCTGCTGGTCGTTGGCCTGCCGATCGCCTTCGCCCTGGGTATCGCCTCGCTGGTCTACCTGCTGCTGGAGGGGATTTCCCTGACCATCGTGCCGCAGCGAATGTACGCCGGCATCGATACCTTCGTGCTGCTCTGCATCCCCGGCTTCGTGCTGGCCGGCAACCTGATGAATGTCGGCAACATTACCGAGCACATCATCCGCTTCTCCAACGCCCTGCTGGGCCATATTCGCGGTGGCCTGGGGCTGGCCAACGTGGGCGGCTCGATGATCTTCGGTGGCATCTCGGGTACCGCCGTGGCCGACTCGGCGAGTATCGGTGCGGTGATGATTCCCGGCATGGCACGCTCCGGATACGACAAGCCCTTTGCCGCCGCAGTCACCGCCGCCTCCTCCACGGTGGGGCCGATCATCCCGCCCAGCGTGCCGATGATCATCGCCGGTTCGCTCTCCGGCGTTTCGGTAGGGCGGATGTTCCTGGCCGGTGCCATTCCCGGCCTGCTGCTGGGCCTGGCGATGATGGTCACGGTCTATATCCTCGCCGTGCGGCGTGGCTATCCCAAGGGTGAGCGAGCCACCTTCATGGCGTTGCTGCGCGAGGGTCGCAGCGCCTTCTGGGCACTGCTGATGACGGTGATCATCCTCTACGGCATCATCGGCGGTTTCTTTACCCCCACCGAGGCGTCTATCGTCGCCAGCCTCTATGCGCTGGTGGTGGGCATGTATGTCTACAAGGGGCTCACCTGGCGCAAGCTGCCGGCCATCCTCAGCGACACAGTGATCACCTCGTCGGCGCTGCTGCTGCTGGTGGGGCTGGCCAATCTGTTCGGCTGGATACTCACCAGTGAGCAGGTGCCGCAGATGATCGCCGCCCTGATCCTGTCGATCAGCGAAAACCCCCTTATCGTGATCCTGATTCTCAACCTGATCCTGCTGTTCGTCGGCGCCTTCATGGAGACAATCGCCGCGCTGATCATCCTGTTCCCGGCACTGCTCGGTGTGGCCGTTGGGGTGGGCATGGACCCGGTGCACTTCGCCGTGATGGCGGTACTCAACCTGATGATCGGTCTGACGACACCGCCGGTGGGGGTCTGCCTGTTCGTGGTCGCCGGTATCGGCAAGATGCCGATGCTGACCGTGGCCCGCGCCATTGTGCCGTTCCTCATTTGCAATCTCTGCGTGTTGCTGCTGGTCTCCTATGTGCCGGCGGTGTCGCTGTGGCTGCCGAACCTGATCATGGGCGACTAATCGCCAGGCTATATATGAAGGAGGCATGATGTCTTTGACTCGTTACCCTGCGGCGCCGAGGCATGGCGCCATTGCCATCGTTCATCTCGGTCTGGGCGCCTTCCATCGCGCTCATCAGGCGGTCTATCTGGAGCGCTATCGCCAGCGCAGCGGCGATGACGTCTGGGGGGTCAGTAGCGCCAACCTGCGTGGCAACGTCGAACTGGTGGATGGCCTAGGCGCCGCCGGCCACCGCTATCACGTGGCCGAATACACCGATAGCGAGCGGGTCGCCCTTCGTGAGATCGGCGTGATCGAGGAGACCCACTTTACGGGGCAAGACAAGAGCAGCGCCCGCGATGCGGCCGGGTACTGGGGGCGTGATCGGGAGGCGCTGCTGGCGCGCATGGCCGCACCGGAGACGCGGATCGTCACCCTCACCGTCACCGAGAAGGGCTACTTCCTCAATCCGTCCAGCGGCGAGCTGCTGGTGGACGATCCATTGATCGCCTTCGACATTGCCCATCCCACGGGACCCCGTACTGCCCCGGGCATCCTGGTCGAGGCGCTGGCGCGGCGGCGTGCACAGGGCGTCGCGCCGTTCACGGTGCTCTGCTGCGACAATATGCCGGACAACGGCCGGCGCACGCGCGATGCGGTGAGGCAGCTGGCGGCCCTGCGCGACGCCGGCCTGGCGGAGTGGATCGGCAACGAGGTGGCTTTCCCCGCCAGCATGGTCGACCGCATCGTGCCGGCCATGACCGAGGCCGACTTTGCCCGGCTCAGCGAGCTGGGCATCGAGGACTCACAGGCGGTGATCTGCGAAACGTTCAGTCAGTGGGTGATCGAGGATCATTTCCCCCTGGGACGCCCAGCCTGGGAGGCTGATGGGGTGGAGATGGTCGACGAGGTGGCCCCCTTCGAGACCATGAAGCTGCGCCTGCTCAACGGCAGTCATTCGCTGCTGGCCTATCTGGGTGCTCTGGCCGGTATCGAGACGGTGAGCCTTGGGGTGGACCGGGATGAGCTGGCGGCACTGCTGCGGCGCTACATGTTGGAGGAGGCTGCGCCAACCCTGCACATGCCGCCGGGCACCGACCTGGCGGCATATGCCGACTCGCTGTTGGTGCGCTTCGGCAACGACAGCCTGCACCATCGCTTGCAGCAGATCGCCATGGACGGCAGCCAGAAACTGCCGCAGCGCTGGCTGCAGGGCGCCCGGGCACGCATCGAGGCGGGGGGGCGAGTACCCTGCACGGCACTGGGCCTGGCCGCCTGGATCCGTTACACCGCCGGGCATGACCTTGCCGGGGCAGCCTACCCGGTCGACGACCCGCTGGCGTCGCGCTTCGCCGGGCTTCATCAGCGCCATGGCCATGACCCTGAAGCGCTGGTCGCCGCCTTCCTGGCCATGGACGATGTGATACCGCCGGCCCTGGCGGCACAGCCGGCTTTTTCTGCAGCGGTACTCGATGCCTATCGGAAGCTGACGGGAGAGGGGCTTGCCAGCGCGCTGGCCGACCTCGGGCAAGACTGACACAAGGAGACATTGATGGAGCATACCTGGCGCTGGTTCGGACCGAAGGACCCCATTCGCCTCGACGAGATTCGCCAGACTGGCGCCACCGGGATTGTCACCGCGCTGCACGAGATACCCAACGGTGAAGTCTGGCCCTGTGAGGCGATCGCCGCGCGCAAGGCGATGATCGAGGCCGCCGGTCTTTCCTGGTCGGTGGTGGAGAGCGTGCCGGTCCATGAGTCGATCAAGCAGGGCTTGCCCGCACGGGAGGATCACCTTGCGGCGTATTGCCAGACTCTGCGCAACCTGGCTGCCTGTGGAATCGACATCGTCTGCTACAACTTCATGCCGGTGCTCGACTGGACCCGCACGGACTTGACCTATCGCTTGCCGGACGGGGCCCGGGCGCTGCGCTTCGAGCAGGTCGCCTTTGCCGCCTTTGACCTCTATCTGCTGGCGCGCCCCGGCGCCGAGGCGGAGTACAGCAATCTTGAAAAGCGCCAGGCTCGTGACTATCTGGCGACCCTCGATCAGCTCGGTCGAGACCGCCTGGTCGACACCCTGATTGCCGGTCTGCCCGGCGCCGAAGAGGGCTATACGCTGGACCAGTTTCGCGAGGTGCTGACGGCCTATGCCAGGATCGACGCCGACCGGCTGCGTGAGCATCTGAAGTACTTTCTGGAGGCGGTGATCCCGGTGGCCGAGGAGGTGGGGGTTCGCATGGCGATTCATCCCGACGACCCGCCCCGACCGTTGCTGGGGCTGCCGCGGGTGGTCTCCACCACCGCCGATGCCGGGTGGATCCTTGATGCCGTGCCCAGCCCGGCCAATGGCTTGACGCTATGCACCGGTTCCTACGGGGTGCGTGACGACAACGACCTGGCCGCCATGGCAGGACGCTTTGGGCCGCAGATCCATTTCGTGCATCTGCGCTCGACTCGACGCGAGGCGTCGGATCCGCGCTCCTTCCATGAGGCGCCGCATCTGCATGGGGACGTGGATATGGTGGCAGTGATCCAGGCTCTGGTGTCAGAGGAGCGCCGCCGTGAGCGGGAGGGCGGTGCGCGTATCCCGCTGCGCCCCGATCACGGCCACCATATCCTCGACGACCAGCAGCGCGATACTGCCCCGGGCTATCCGCTCTATGGACGGTTGCGTGGCCTGGCCGAGCTGCGCGGCGTGGAGTTGGCGGTACGCCGCCTGTGTTACTGATCAGTCTTCGTGCCGAAATATTGGGGGCTGAATTCGCGCCGGCGGCTGCGCCTACCCGACTCATGTGTCAGAACGCACCACCTTTCCGAGGCTTTCAGGAGGAGATAGAACAAGCTGTGTGGAAATTAAGAGTTTGAAATAAAATGATTATTTAATTTTCTGGCAAGAATTGGCCCGTCCCCTGCAGCAATCAGGGTGAGCAAGACAAACCGGTGAACCTACTGCCAGTCTGGTCAGCAGACTCCCGGTACGACAAGCGAAGCCTGAGGGCTTCAACAGGAAACTCAAGTTCTGACCCATTGGAGGTACGAACATGATGTCCAAGGAATTTCTCAAGAAACTCGGCATTGTCGGTATCACATTTGGCCTGACCGCCAGCCCGCTGGCGTTTGCCGACTTCCATGACGAAGAGGACGAGCAAGGTACCGTGCCTGAGCAAACCGCTCCCGAGACCGGTGCTGATGCTGGTGCCGGTGCTGATGCCGGTTTTGATGATGCCGGTGCTGAAGCAGGTGCTGGTGCCGATACCGAATTCGATACTGATGATGAGTGGGATGACGATACCACTGACGAGTGGGAAGAAGAGAACGAAGAGGAAGAGTGGGAAGAGGATGACGAGGCTGACGATCAGGAGTGGTAAGGCCTGATACTGCCAGGGATGGCGGTCGCTGCCCAAGGATGGGCGGTGACGTTTCCTCAGGGTCGATGCGATAGTTTTATCGACCTCCTCCGCCCCCGACAGTGTCGGGGGCGGTTCTGTTGTAATGGGAGGTAGTAAAGATGATGTCCATTGAATTTCTCAAGAAAGTCGGCATTGCCGGCATTGTGCTTGGCCTTGGTGCAAGCCCCTTGGTGCTGGCTAACTCATCACAGCAGGCTTCGCCGACAGATACAGCGCAGGAGTCTGGCCCTGATGATGCCATGGGCGCTGGCAAGACGGGTGCCGATGCGGATATCGAGACCGGTACGGAGGCCAGTGTCGAGATCGATTCGGATGCTGGGGGCGAAGCTGGGTCAGAGCCTGAGGCCGACTTCGATACCGGTTCAGAAGAGGCTTGGCCTGATGCCAGCGAGCAACAGGCAGGCGGAGACGAGGTCCACCAGCAGGACGATTGATCGTCCCCGCTGGTCTTCGTGCCGGTCAACCGCAGAAGGCTTGGACGACTACAGCCACCCCAGCCACTGCCACCAGAGGTAGTCCAACGGCCACAGCAACAGTACGCTGAGCACAGCGGTGATCAGGCAGAGCCGAGCGGTTTCCCTGAGCGAAATGCGTGCCGCCAGGATGCCGACGATCAGCGGCGGCGCCTGGTAGGGCAGCAGCACCGTGGAGAATCCCACCACCTGCGTCATATAGACCGCCTCCGGCGACCAGCCGGTGATCTCGGCGAGCCCTGGCGCCATGGGGGTGAGGATAGCGGGGATGCCCGGCAGGGTGACCAAGGTTCCCAGCATCATGGCGAGCGCCGAGAGCATGCCAAAGGCTGCGGCATCGCTGGCTTCCCGCAGAGGAAGAATTGAAAGAAGGCCACCTGCCACCAGGGTGCCCAATCCGCTCTGGTAGGCCAGGGCGCCGAGGCTGACGATACCGGCGACATAGATGAATGAGTCGAAGCTGATCGACTGCAGCGGCTTTTCAGCCAGCAACCGGCTGCCGGGAAAGAGGCAGATCAGTGCCACCCCCATGCCGATCCAGGCCGGTGATATACCGTGCCAGGAGTCGGTCATCCAAAGCAGCACTGCCACCGACAGTAGCGCTGCCAGCCATCGCTCGGGAGCAGCGAGACGCAAGGGTGGTGTCGGCTCACGGGCCTGTGCTGGCGCATGGCCCGGGAAGAGCCACAGCATGACCCCGATCAGCAGCAGTGTCTTGAGCAAGCCCAGCACCGGAAAGTGGAGCAGCAGGTAGTCGCTGTAGGTGGGCGGCGTACCGAGTACCGTTTCCGCTGCGCCCATCAAGACGTTATTGGGCACATTGGCGGGAAGAATGGCGTAGGTGGGAAGAAAGGTGCCCATGATGCCGCCGAGTATCAGTCCGGTCCGGGCCCGTTCCCCCTGGGCATAACCCAGATGATCGGCCAGGGTGGTAAGAATGGGCACCATCAGTAGAATCCTGCCCATGCCCGAAGGCATGAAGAACGCCATCACCAGACCCAGCACGATGACGCCAACGAGCGCCTTGCGATAGGAGCCGGCGAGCCAGGGGCCAACGCCCTGGGCCAGCGTGGTGCCAAGCCCCGTGTATTGGATCGCCGCACCGATGATCAGGCCGGCGAAGACCAGCCAGGTTGCCGCCGAGCCGAAGCCGGCGAAAACCGTCTCCGCCGGCGCCACGCCGGCAAGGGTGCAGAGGGTGAAGAATACCAGCGCGGTCAACCATTGCGGCAGCCAGCCGGTCGCCCAGAGCCCGATACAGAGCCCGATTACCGCCCCCGCTTGGACGATCATCGGCGCTGCGGGCACCCCCAGCAGGAAAAACGTGACGCCAACGATGGCCACGAGCGATATCCAGTGGCGTGGCGTAGGCAACGACTTGGCGGTTGCGGCAGGCATGACGGCTCCGGGTGAGAGTGACAGCCGCAGAGTTTAGCAGGCGAAGCACCTGCAGTGACCCCAGCGGCTCGACCGGCGGAGCCTGCTTCGGGTGCTACTACCCGCCGGGGGAAACCCCGGGGGATCAGCTTTTGGAAAGGCGGCGTGAATTGGCGCTGCTGCGACGATGATAGGGTGTCAGGGTGCGTTGGCCCGTGACCCACCAAGGAGTGTTCTGACCGAATGCCATGCCCAGCATGGCTTTCTGGATCTCGAAGCCGGTTTCCAGGCTGGCCTCGAGTTTCTCACTCACCATGCGCTGGTTCTCCTTGATCATCCTGGCACTGTTGGGGGCCTGGGTCTGCCAGAGGTTATTGCGCAGGGCGATGGTGGAAAGCGAGGTTGACCAGAGCTCGAATGTCATGACGCCCAGCTTCCAGACGTCCATCATCGCAGCTGGGGTTTGGGGCAGGATCGGAAAATGGGTCGGGCTTTTCATAGGCTAGCCTCTTCGTCAGGAATCGGGAGCGGTCAGTGTGGGCCTCCCTATATTGCAGTGCAATAACCTATGTTGTGAACCATGTCGTGATCCTGAGAACAGGTCGTCACGGTCTGTTCCAGGCCGTTTCATTGACCAGGCTGATGGGGCGCTGGCCCTTTAGCGCCCGGGTGATGTTATCCACGGCGCGCTGGGCCATGGCCGTGCGGGTTTCGTGCGTTGCCGAGCCGACATGGGGTAGCGCTACCACGTTGGCCATGTAAGGCAGCGGTGACTCGGTCGAGAGCGGCTCCTGCTCGAAGACATCGAGGCCGGCGGCGCGGATCTCGCCCTTCTCCAGTGCGCCGATCAGGGCGGCTTCGTCGACCACCTTGCCGCGGGCGATATTGATGAAGCAGGCCGATGACTGCATCAGGCCGAACTCCCTCGCGCCGATGAGGTGGTGAGTCGCGGGCGTGAGCGGTACCGTCACGCAGACGAAATCCGATTCGGCAAGCAGCGCGTCGAGTTCGCGGCGCTCGGCTCTCAGCTCGGCTTCGAGCATCGGCTTGGGCGAGGCGTTGGAGTAGAGCACCTTCATACCGAAGCCAAGGGCGCCGCGGCGGGCCACGGCGGCACCGATGCGGCCGAAGCCCACCATGCCCAGGGTCTTGCCATGCACGTCGCTGCCGAACTGCGCCTCGCCAATGCCGGTCTGCCAGTCGCCGCGCTTGACGAACTCGGCGAGTTCCACCACACGTCGCGCCGTGGCCATGATAAGCGCAAAGCCGGTATCGGCGGTCGTTTCGGTGAGCACGTCCGGGGTATTGCACAGCAGGATGCCGCGGCGGGTCAGTTCATCGACGGGGTAATTGTCATAGCCTACCGAGATGCTGGCGATGACTTCCAGCTGCGGCGCCTCATCCAGCAGGTCCGGTGTAATGACGAGGCTTGACCCTATCAGACCGTGGGCGCCTTTCAGTGCGGTGCGAAAGGCGGGGTCGTTTGCTGAATCGAGCCCATCGAAGACGTCGACTTCGAAGTCACGGGCCAGTTCGGCAAGCTGCTCGTCGTTCAGGCGGCCATAGGCCAGGATGCGCTTGGGCATGGGGCTCTCCTCAGTTTAGATTGGCTTCCAGTTCGTTCAGGCGAGAACGGTGGGGCAGCCCCTCCATGTCGCCGATGACCTGCACCGCCTGGGCGCCGATCAGGTTACCGCGGCGCACCGCTTCCCGGGGGGAGCGACCGTCGAGAA
>ERZ869909.1106-NODE-1106-length-23593-cov-10.290568_pt1 | contig 23593 bp, 23 predicted proteins | sample MGYA00520892_ERZ869909 | MGnify/ENA primary metagenome ERZ869909 (study PRJEB32215, sample SAMEA104723947) | bioreactor metagenome | biome: bioreactor; feature: anaerobic bioreactor; material: water | place: China | collected 2015-03-12 ... | reverse complement strand
GCGCCGCGCGCGGCGGCCACCGCCGCGTCGACGAGGGCGGCGACCTCGCGCCACGACCGGTGCCGCCCCACCGAGCGCAGCAGGCCGACGGCCATCTCGGCGAGCGCGTCGAAGCGGCCGTGGGCGACCGCCCAACGCCAGGCCCCGACGGCCTGCTCCAGGTCGTCGGGGTGCGGCTCGAACACGAGATCGCCGTGGGACTCGAACCCGCGCGCCCGATGGACGGCGGCGCCGTCGAGGAGGGCCTCCCAAGCGACCTCGGCGACACCCAGGTCCTCCGCGCGCTCGCGCCCGAAGCGCGCCAGCAGCGCATGCATCTCCAGTCGCTCGCCGCGCTGGCGAAGCACCCCGCGATCGAGCAGCCGGCGCAGGACGCGCCAGCCGCCGCCCGACACGCCGGCGGCGGTCGCCCGGTCGAGGCTGCCGGGCACGACCGCGAGCCGTGCCCAGGCGACGCGCTCCTCGTCGGCCGCCCGACACCAGGTGTCGTCGATGAGGGCGCGCACGTCGCGGCGCCCCGCCGGGCGGTCCACGTCGTCGCTCCGCAGGGGCTCCCACGACCGCCGCAACTCGGCCTCCAGCCCGTCCAGCCCGAGGGCGTCGAGCGACAGGGCCGCCAGTTCCAGCGCCAACGGGTGCCCGCCCACGAGCTGGGCGACGCGCTCGATGGCGGCGTCGTCCAGCCTCCGCACCGCGGCCGCCGGCAGCCGCCAGGCAGCCACCCGCCGGAAGAGCCGAGCGGCGGGCGTGGGGCGCTCCCCGTGCGTGGCCAGGGGCCCGACGTCGACGACGACCTCGGTCGACAGGCCCAGTCGCTGGCGTGACGTGACGAGCACGGTCGGGCCGACCGTGGCCCGCACCAAGGCGTCGACGGTCGCCGCCTGGTCCAGGTGGCGCTCGAACGCGTCGAGGCACAGCAGGCCACGGCGCCCGTCGAGGGCGGCGATCAGCTGCGGCAGCGGATCGGCGTCGCGCCGCAGCACCAGGGACGCGGCCTGCGCGGCGGCGCGCGCCACGGCGTCCGGCTCCGAACGACCCTCCAGGGGCGCGACGAACACGCCGTCCGGGAAGTCGCGCCGGACGTCCGGCAGGACGGCGGCGGCCAGCGTCGTCTTGCCGATGCCGCCGGGGCCCAGCAGGGTCACCAGGCGGACGTCGGGATCGCGCAGACGCTCGCTCAGGGCGGCGAGGTCGGCGGTGCGTCCGATCACCGCGGCGCGGCGGCCGACGGTCGGGGCCAGGGCGGCCAGGGCGCGCTCCGCCGGGATCGTCGGTCGCACGGCGGACGCCACGCTCGGGGCCGACGCACACGGGGCCGACGCGAGACGCTGCCGCAGCCGCCGGTACAGCGCCTCGGTGGCAGGTTCCGGTGCCATCCCGAGGGTCTCCGCGAGGAGCCTCGCGAGCGCGTCGTACCGCACGCTCGCGCCGCGCGCGTCCCCGATGCCGACCGCGGCCTCCATCGCGTCGCGCACGGCCAGCTCGTCGTACGGGTCGGCCTGGACGCGGGCGTCCGCCAGCCGGAGGACCTCGTCGAGCCGGCCCGCGGCGGCGGCCTCGCGGCCCGCGGCCCGGCAGGCATGGCGCCAGGCCGCGGCCACGGCCGCTCGCTCGACCTCGAGCCAGGCCGCGTACTCGTCCGCCGTGTCGATCTCGAAGCCCTCCAGCAAGGGACCGCCGTGGAGCTCGAGGGCCGCGGCCCAACGGCCCTCGGCGACGGCCCCGCGGAAGCGCGGGACGTCGCACTCGGCGTCGAGCCAGGCGGCGCCGCGATCGCGGGCGATGAGCGTGCCGAAGGGTTCGCGGGAGAGCGAGCGGAGCGCCTGGCGCAGGTCGCCCTGCGCGTGCTCCGCGTCCGCGTCCGGCCACAGCAGGGCGGCCAGCTCGGCGCGCCGCACGCGGCCGCCACGACACGCGAGGTAGACGAAGGTCGCGTGCGGCTTGATCGGCCGCAACGGGATCCGGGCGTCCGCGAGGCGCACCGCGGGCGGCCCGAGGAGGCGCACGCCGGCGTCCATGGCTGCGCCCACGGTACGCCACGGCGGTCACCCTTCGTCGGCGACGCCGCCACGAGCCCACGGGTCCGCGCGCGGCGCGGACGCCGCGCGCGATGGAGGTGGTGCCGCCCACGAGGGCCGGCGTTCAGGGGGACAGGTAGGGCTGGCCTCGGCAGGGGATGCGGACGGCCGGCCCGCAGGGCGCGTGCACCTCGGCCGCGGCTGCCACCGCCGGTCGACCGCCGCACCCGTCCCCGCCGGGGCAGAACCTGACCGGGCCCGCCAGGGCGCTGGCCGCCAGGAGCATGCCTGCGAGGGTCCCACCGAGGATCGAGCGTCGCTTGTCGCGTGTCATCGTCCTCACCTCCGGCGCGAGGGTAGGGCGCCGGCCGTGAAGCCACCGTGAAAGCGGGCGGCCGGCCTGGTGGCCGGCCGCCGTGCGTTCGGGGTCGCGGGGCACGCGGCGGGACGGACCCGCCGGGGCCGCTCAGGGCGCGACGGTGTCGCGCCAGGAGTGCTCGGGCTCGTACCCCAGCTCGGCGCGCGCGCGGGCGATCGACAGCAGGGTGCCGTGCTCGGGGAGGTCGTCGGCCACCGGCACGCCGGGGAACTCGGCCGCCATGAGCTCGCGCGAGGGGGTCGGCATGACCGTGTCGGCCGCCGCCACCACGTAGGCGCGGGCGCCCCGGACGTCGGCCTCGAGCGCTCGCCGGCAGACCTGCGCCACGTCGCGCCGGTCGACGTACCCCCACAGGTTCCAGCGGCGCGCCCGCGGGTCGCGCCAGCAGGTCTCGGGGAAGGCGCGATAGACGTCGGGGCCCAGGATGTTGGAGAAGCGCAGCGCGACGAACGGGACGCCGGACCAGCGCGCGGCGTGCTCGGCCAGCGTCTCGCTGGCGACCTTGGAGAGCGCGTAGGCGGACTCGGGCACCGGGTAGTGGTCCTCGTCGACCGGCGCGTAGCGGGGCGGAGCGGCGAAGGGCAGGCCGAGGGTCGTCTCCGAGGAGGCCCATACGACCCGCTCGAGCTTGAGCGTGAGCGCCGCGCTGAACACGTTCCAGTTCATGGCGACGTTGTCGACCAGGGTCGCGGCGGGCGGCCGCAGCCCGGGGGCGGGCACGTTCGCCAGGTGGACCACGGCGCGGGCCCCCGCCAGCACCTCCATCGTCTGGCCGAGGTCGCGCAGGTCGGCGCGCAGGGTGTCGACCAACTCGCCCCGAAGCGAGCGGTCGGGGTCGCCGCCGGCCACGGGCGGCGTGGGAGCCAGGTCGACGGCGAGGACGCGGACGCCGTGGCGGACGAGGTCGTGCACCACGGCCTGGCCGGCGGTGCCGGCCGAGCCGGTCACCACGACGGGGCGGTCGTCGGAGAGCGGGTTCACGTCAGTACCGTACGCCGAACAGGCGCATCCCCATGTTCGTGGCAGAGCTGGCCGTGGGGTTCGTGATGGACGCGGTGGAGACCGTGTGCGGAGTCGGCCGCGCACCTCGCCGCAGCCGGCGATGACCCGTCGAACCGCGGCCCTGGCCGGTCAGCGCGAGGGTTCCGACCGCGCCGATCGCCATCTCACCCGCGACCGAAGCGGCGCAGAACGTCCGGGTCGGGATCGAAACCGATGCCAGGGGCGTCGCTGGCGCGGAACGTGCCGCCGTCGCCCGGCGGGCCGACGGGTGCGAGCCACGCGTCGGGCTCCACGAATAGGTACTCGAGCTGCCGTACGCCCGCGAGCGCCGTGGCCAGGTGGAGGCTGGCGAAGAAGCCGGGGCCGAAGTACGGGCAGTGAGGCATGAGCGGAACGCCCGCGCGGCGGCACAGCTCCGCCACGGCGACGAACTCGCTGACACCGCCGACCTTGGTCACGCTCGGTTGGGCCAGGTCGACGGCGCCCGCGGCGACCGCCTGCGCGAACTGGAAGCGCGTGCACCAGTTCTCGCCTGCGGCGATGGGGACGGTGCCATCGCGCAGGCGCCCGAGCGCGCCCATGTCCTCGGGTGGGAACACCGGCTCCTCGAACCACGACACACCCAGGTCGCGCAAGGGTGCGAGCATGCCGCGAGCCTGCGCCTCATCGAACGCGCAGTTGACGTCCACCGAGATCGGCACGCCATCGCCGACGGCGCGCCGGCACGCCGCCACGTCCGCGACGGTGATCTCGTGAAGCTTCAGGTCGCGGAAACCACGCTCGAGCGCCCGCTCGCAGGTGCTGGCGGCGAGCGGCGCGTCGCCATACCGCACCAGGCTGGCGTAGAAGGGGACCGGTCGCGCGGCGGCCGCACCGAGCAGCGCGTACAGCGGGAGGCCGCGGCGCTTCGCCGCCAGGTCCCAGAGCGCCATGTCGACCGCCGAGACGGCGAACAGCGTGACGCCGTACCGGCCGAACAGATGCAGGCGCCGCTGCGTCGCGAGGTTCCAGGAGGCGATGTCGACGACCTGGCTACCCGCCAGCACCGGGGCGATCATGCGGTCGACGAGCGCCTTGGTGGCATCGACCACGAAGTACCCGAAGCCCTCGCCCCAGCCGACGTTGCCTGCGTCGTCCTCGACACGCACGAGCAGAATCTCGAGCGCCCTCCAGGTGGTCGGCGTGATGCCCACGCCCCTGCCACCGTCGACGAACGGGATGTCGACGATCTGCGTCTCCACCGACGTGATCCTCACGCGCTGCCCTCCAGGTGGTCCGGCAGGGGCATCACGGCGTACGCCCCGCCCACGTGGTCGCGGCCCAGGGGCTCCGGCATCGCCTCGTAGGGAACGAACCCCGGAGCCAGGTGGTCCTCGGCACGATCGCTCGGCGCGTAGCCCAGTCGAGCCGCGAGCGGGTCGACGAAGAGCGGCCGCGGGCAGATCGACACACCGTAGACGACGTCGAAGCGGACCCCGGGGTGGTCGATGCCGATGGCGAAGAGCTGAGCGAGGTCGCGAGCGCTGACCCACAAGCTCAGCGTGCGGTCGTCGGCGACCTCCGGGTCGGCATTGCCGATGCGCACGACCAAGGTGCGCAGGCCGTAGCGATGGGCGAACATGGCACAGGCCAGTTCCCCGAACGCCTTACCGAGCCCGTAGTACGCGTCGGGCGCCAGCACCGCGGAGCGCGCGTCGAAGCCCTCACGCGGGTGAAGCCCGAACACGTGGTGCGAGCTGGCGTACACGAAGCGCCGCACCCCTTGGCGCCACGCCGCCTCGAGCAGTGCGACGACGGCGCGGTAGTTCGCGTCGAGCGACGCCTCGAAGGTGAGTGCGTGGCCGTGGACGCAGGCGAGGTGCACCACCGCGTCCACGCCGTCCAGGGCGGCATTCAGGACGGTCGCGTCGTTGAGGTCACCGACGACGATCTCCTCGCCCGGCCAGGCGTCTGTCACCGGCGTTCGGTCGAGGCTGCGGAGCGTGTAGCGCTGCCGCAGGTGCGGCCGAACGGCTGTGCCGACCCGGCCTGCGGCGCCCGTGATGAGGATTCTTCGCATGGTGCCCTCTTCCGACGAGGATAGCGCCGCCGAGCACCGTACGGGGAGCCGCCAGCGCGGTCGGCGTGGCCCGCGACGGACGCCGCAGCTCTCGATGGTTGACAGCTGTGGCCGTGCACCGTACGCTTCGACGTGATTCTGGTCATACCACCTGACCACGGCGGTGACAAGGGGACGGCCACGCGGCGTCACCAGCAACGGAGGAGCGCGCCGATGCCGATCCCGATCGACGAGCCCCAGATGCTTCCCGACCTCGCGCCGGCGGAGCGCATGTCGCTCACCGACACCGTCGCCAGATCGCTCGCGGACGCGATCGTCGAGCGCGATCTCGGCCCCGGCGAGCGACTCCCGGCCGAGCGCGACCTCGCCGTGAGGCTGCGGGTCAGTCGGATCGTCGTACGCGAGGCGCTCGGACGGTTGGCGCAACGCGGCCTGGTCGCGATCAGGCCGGGCGTCGGCACGTTCGTCGCAAGCCCACCCGAGCACGCGGTGACCGACACCCTGCATCTCTACATCCGACGCCATCAGATCGGCTACGAGCACCTCTTCGAGGTCAGGCACGCTCTCGAGCCCGCCATCGCCGCCGCGGCCAGCCGCAACGCGGACGAGGAGCAGCTCGCGGCGCTGGCCTCGAACGTCGAGCGCACCGCCGCGCTGGCTGCGACCATCGACGAGGGCGCCACACAGGGCGCCACCGAAGCCTTCGCCTGGAGCGACCTCGAGTACCACCAACTGCTCGCCCAGGCCAGCGGCAACACCCTGTTCGAGTTGCTGCTCGCCCCCCTGATCGATCGCCTGCTCGACGTGCGCCGCATCGGCGTCCGCCTCCCCGGCACGGCGCGCCGCGCCGCCGAGGGGCACCGAGCCGTGTTCCACGCCGTCGTGGCACGCGACCCCGACGCCGCGGCGCGGCACATGCGCGCGCACCTGCACGACGTCCAGAGTTGGCTCCCGGCAACCGACACCGCCGGCACGCCACGCCGGGACGCCCAGACGAACCGGCACCCCGAGGAGGCACCGTGACCACCGTCGACGAGACCCGCCGAGCGCAGTGCATGCGCGCCGTACACGGCTACTTCCGCGCCTGCAACGCGGCAAGTCGGGAGATGTTCGCGCAGGTGCTGGCGCCGGAATGCATCCACTACTTTCCGCCCGGCACCGGCGGCCCATACCTCGGCCGCGACGCCATCGCGGACCTGTGGATCGGCTTCGTGCGTACCAAGGGCTCGCAATGGACCATCGACCGGATGGCCTGCGACGGCGAGCAACTCGCGGTCGAGTGGACCCACTTCAAGCCGCTCGTGGGCGAGCACGTCCGCGGCTCGGAGTGGTACGAGTTCGACGCCAGCGGGATGATCACCCACATCTGGGCTCACTACGCCTCGCCCCGCGACGCCTCGCGCCCCCGAAACGAACTAGAGGGCTTCCCGTACGACGAGCGCGACTACCCGATCGGTCCGCCCGCCCTCGACCCGGAGACCGCCGCGCTGCGCCGCGCCAACCTGGAGCGCGAGGGGCAACCGTGAGCGCTGCGCCCAGCGTGCCGCTCGACGGAACGACCCGCGAGCGCCTTGCGGCGGTCGGCACGGCCACCCTGGCGACCATGCTCTACATGCGCGGCTTCCGTTCGCGGGTGGTCCGCGCCACGACGCGGGTCAACCCCGGCGGCGTCCGCATGGTCGGCGTGGCCCGCACGCTGCGCTACGTCGCCGCGCGCGAGGACCTCGACACCCTCGAGCGCTGGAGGCGCGACGACAACCCGCAGCGCCGCATCGCAGACGAGATCGAGCCCGGCGAGGTGCTGGTGATCGAGGCCCGGGAGGACGTCTCGTGCGGCACCATGGGTGGCATGCTGGTCGCGAGGATGATGGTTCGCGGCGCGGCGGGCATCGTCAGCGACGGACCCTTCCGCGACGGTCCGTTCATCGCCTCGCTTGCCCTGCCGAGCTACGCCAACGGCATGAACGCCAACACCAACCTGCTCGCCCACCACCCCGAGGACCTCGACGTCGCCATCACCTGCGGCGGCGTGCACGTGCGACCCGGGGACGTGGTCGTCGGCGACGACGAGAGCGTGGTGGTGATCCCGCGCGCCATCGCCGCCGAGGTCGCCGAGGAGGCGTACGTCAAGGAGCTGGAGGAGGCCTGGATCGAACGGCAGATCCTCGCCGGCCGCCCCGTCGCGGGCACCTATCCGATGGACGCCGCCACCCGAGCGCGCTACGTGAAGGAGCGCGACGCGCGCGCGTGAGCCTCCAGGACGTCGAGCGGGAACGCGTGACCGGCGCCGCGCCGTCGGGCCCAGCGGAGGGCCTCTGCGAGGCGCTGCTGCACGTGCCACGCGCGCAGGTGCGATTCGTGGGTGAAGAGGCAGATCGGCACGCCCGCCCGGCCCGCGGCCGTGGCCGCCGCCTCGTCGAGGGCGCGTTCGACGTCACCGCACCACTCCAAGCGCGCGACACTGGGCACTAGGTGCAGGCACTCGCGCTCGTCGAACACCGCGCCGTCGCGGCGCAGCGCCGCGCGCAGGGCCCCGTCCAGATGGTAGACCCCGCGTCGTTCGTCGTCGGCGCAAAGAAGCCCGCGGACGCCGTCCGGTTGATCCCGCCAGGCGCGCACCACCGCAAGCCGCCCCAGGAAGCGGTGCACGCGCGGCATGCGGTCGATCGCCCCGGGTCCCGCGAAGCGCCGCACCTCACCGACGAAGCGTCGGTAGTCCGCCGCGGCCCGCGCGACGCGCACGCCGCGGGCGCCGTAGTCGCGGTCGCGATCGCGAGCGTGGAAGCCGAAGCGCAGCCACTCGGCGGCGGCGAAGTGAGGTCAGCACCGCTCAGGCACGTGCTCGAGACGCCACGACCCGGCGCGCTCGAACGGGTACAGGCTGACCACGACGCCGTGGCGCTCGTGGACCGCGCGCAGGGCCGCAAACGTCGGTTCATCCCAGGGGGTCGCGTACGCCCCCGCGCCTAGCGCCTCGAGGCTCGCGCCAACGTCGTCGACGCTCAGGTGGAGGCGCGGTGGCACATGCGTCTCGGGGCTCTGCATCATGACCAGGCTACCGGCGCCGACGCCCAACGGCTCGCGCGCGAGGTGGTCGCGGCCGCCATCGAGGTGGCGCACGAGGCCGGCGTGCGCGTCGCCGCCCACGCGGTGGCCAAGGGCATGGCGATGGCCGGGGTCCGGCCGCCGCCCCACGTGCAGGCGACGGTACAACGCGCCGACGCGGTCCACGCCGCCACCGTCCGGCGCGCGTTCGAAGCCGGCATCGCGATCGTCGCCGGCACCGATGACGGTCACGGCACGCAACCGCAGGAGGGGGCGCTGCGCGACGTGCTCCTGGTGATCCTTCGCGGGCGTGTGCTGCTGGCGCACCCGGACCTGGTTGCCGCGGCGTGCGGGGCACTCGACGACGAAGCCGGGGACCGCCAGCTGCCCCGTACGTCAGTCGAAGAACACCGGGCTTGCCCAGGCCGCCTGGCCGTCTGCCTGAAGCACCCGTAGGTAGACGAAGCCCGAACCCGCCTCGGGCGGGGTGAAGCGTTCGTCGTGCGCGACCGACCATTCCCGCTCGGGGGCCGCACGCTGGACCACCAGCGCCGGCGTCGCGAGGCCGCCCGTGAAGCGGCCCTGCGACGCAGTCACGAGCTGCGCCAGTGTCACACCCCACGCGCCCGCCTCGCTGCAGATGTGCAACTCGGTGTCGGCGTCGCCGTCGAGGTCGAGGAGCATCGTCTGCGGTCCGCCCGCGACGTGATGGCTGCCACCCGACGAACCGCCCGGCACGGCCCGCGCGTGCGCGCGCCACAAGACGCGCTCGTCGCTCCGCTCCAGCACGCGCTCGGTCGCCTCGGACTCGGTGTTGTCGTGGCCGCCGTACCGGAAGTACGGCGTGGCGCCCAGCAGGCGCCCTCGCCGCACACGCGCCTCGACGCGCCAGCGCGACACGGTTCCGTGCCGCCCCCAGCCGGTCTCGACGCGAACCCGGTGGCGCCCTGCCACGAGGTGCGACGACGCGGGCTCGACGGGGATCGGGCGGACGCGCCAACCGCGCCGGTCGCCCTCGATCACCTCGCAACGCACGATGCTGTCGGTCCCTCGGACCGCGACCCGCAGACGCATCTCGTCGCGCCGCCGCACGGCTTCGCCGATGCCGGCGCCGTTCACCTCGAACTCGATCTCGACGTTGGGGCCGGTCGAGGCAATCGTCCGGCGCGCCCGCAGCGCCTCCACGAGCTGAGCGCGCCCCGCGCCGGCGGCCAGCACGCCGACGCGTCCGTGCCCGTAGTGCCCCGGGTAACCGTCGTGGCTGTCGGTCCCGGCCTGGAAGCCGAAGCGGTGCCCGGCCACGAGACCGGCCCGCGCGGTGGAGGCACCGGACCGGAAGCCCATGTTCTCGCCGTACGGGAAGGGCGCGTCGTCGGCCTCCGACGCGCCGTGGCTCGAGAAGATCTCCAGGACAGGCGAGCGGCGGGGATCGAAGACGTCCCAATCGATGCCGCGCCAGCCGCGGGCGTACCCGATGTGGTGCGGCAGAACCATCGGGTCGACGCCGGCGGCGCACAGCGCCGCCTCGAGCGCGGCCGGCGTTTCGGCATCGAGCAGCGGCAGCGACGGGCCGGCCGCATAGCAGTTGTGGTCTCCGAAGCGCATGGAGTGCCACTCGTAGCTCGGCAAGGTGGTCAGGCCGCTGTCCGTGGCGGCGGCCTGTGCCTCGAGGAGGGCGGTCCAGAACAGCCGCAGCTTCGCGAAGCCTCCGAGGTGCTTGAGCATGGTGGCGTCGTTGTTCTCGAGGTCGGTGGGCATGTCGGGCCAGAAGGCGTGCCCGGTGATGCTGCAGAAATCGAGGTGCTGCGCGGCGTTGTCCAGCGCGCGCACGGCGTTGCCGCGGCCGTAGCTGGCCGCGCAGTGGGCGTGGAGGTCACCCCAGTACCAGCGCATGCGGGCCCCCTAGACTCCCGAGAAGGCCGAGAACCCGCCGTCGACCACGACCACGGTGCCCGTGACGAAGCGGCTCGCATCGCTGAGCAGCCACAACAGCGCGCCGAGCAACTCCTCCGGCTCGCCGAAGCGCCCCATCGGCGTCGCGCGGACGATCGCCTCGCCCCGCTCGGTCAGGTTGCCGCCGTCGTCGAGGAGCAGCGCCCGGTTCTGCTCGGCCACGAAGAAGCCCGGCGCGATGGCGTTCACGCGCAGGCTCGGGCCGTGCTGTCGGGCCATGGTGACCGCCAGCCAACGCGTGAGGTTCTCGACGGCCGCCTTCGCTGCCGAGTAACCAGCGACGCGGGTCACCGCGCGGACCGCGGCCATCGAGGACACGTTCACGATCGAGCCTGATCCGCGCTCTGCCATCGGCGCGGCGAAGACCTGGGTCGGCAAGAAGGTGCCGAAGAAGTTCAGGTCCATCACCCGCCGCATGGCGCCGAGGTCGAGATCGCCGAACGTCTCGTCGGGCGCGAGCACGGCGCCGCTGTCGTGCCCGCCCGCTGCATTGACGAGCAGGTCGAGGCGACCCCAGCGCTCGAGCAGCACTGCGCGCACCCGCGCCAAGGCGGCGCCGTCGAGCACGTCGGCCGGCGCGGCCAGCGCCTCGTGCCCCGACGCTCGCAGGTCGGCGGCGAGCCGTTCGGCCAACTCGGCGCGGCGACCGAGGATCGCAACGCGCGCCCCAGCGGCGGCCAGAGCGCGAACCATCACGCTGCCGAGCACGCCGGTGCCACCGGTGACCACGGCCACCGCGCCGTCGAGCCGGAAATCCGGCAGGTCGATCGCCCTCATCTCGCCTCCTCCTCGCAACCCGTCGCCCCGTGACGGCGGGCGTCGCCACCGGCTGAAGCGGCCCGCGCGGCCGCCTCAGGGCCGACCGGCGCGAAGCGGAACATCCCGTACTGCGCTTCGGTGAAGGTGCGGTCGCCGCACTCGCGGGCGCGCGCCCACATGCGCGCGGCGAGCGCGCGCAGCAGCGGCCGGGCCTCCGGTTCGCGCGCCAGGTTGCGGCACTCGGCGGGATCGGCCTCGAGGTCGTAGAGTTCGTCCTCGTCGAAGCCGTTGAAGACGTACTTGAGGGCCCCCTGCCAGAGGACGCGCTGGGTGTAGCGGAAACGCTGGCCGTGGAACTCCGCATAGGCCTCGCCGGCGCCCTGCCGGCCCTCGAGCCACGGGGCCAGGTCGCATCCGTGGCCGCCGAAGTCGCTCCCGAGTAGGAGACGCACGAGCGTCCGCGGCAGGTCGAGCAGGCTCACGGGGGCGTCGACCCGCAGGCCACTCGGGATCCCGGGGCCGCGCAGCACCAGCGGCACCCGGTAAGCCTCCTCGAAGGCCGCCACCCCCTTCAGCCATAGGCCGTGGGCGCCAAGGTAGTCCCCGTGGTCGGAGGTGAACACCACCAGCGTGTCGTCCTCCTGGCCCGACTCACGCAGCGCGGCCAGGATGCGACCCACCTGGTCATCGATGCCGGAACACGCGGCGTAGTAACAGGCGGTCGCCTGCGCGCGCTCGGTGGCGCCGAGAGCCTCCCACGTGCGGCGGATGCGACGGTAGATCGCCGGCTTGTCGTGCATCTCGTCGTCGGCGCTGACCGGTTGCTCGAGTGACCCCGGGTCGTAGCGATCGTAGAGCTCGCGCGGCACCAGGAACGGATCGTGCGGCGCCTCGGTGCTGACCACCAACGCCCACGGACGCTCCCGCTCGTGCGCAGCCGCCTCGAGGAACGCGATGCCGCGGTCGAAGAGCTGCGCCTCACGGCTGTCGCCGGCGCGCTCTTCGCTCACGCCGGCTAGGAGGAAGGTGCGGTAGCCGTCTTGCCGCACCTCGACGCGCGGCGACAGCGGCAGCTCCGACGTCTGCACCCCGGTGAGGCGCAGGTCGACCTCGTACTCGTCGAAGCCGAAGCGCTCGAGCTCGTCGCTCCGCTCGACGTGCCACTTGCCGAAATGGGCGGTGCGGTAGCCGGCGTCGTGGAGCGTCCGGCTCCAGAACGGCAGGCCGGGCGCGAGCTCCGCCTGGGTCGGCCCAACCGCGTGGGTGACGTCGGTCATGCCGTGTGTGCTGGGCAGGAGCCCGGTGTAGAGGCTCGCGCGCGACGGCGAGCAGATCGGGTTGGTGGCGTAGCAGCGCGCGAAACGGGATCCCTGGGCGGCGAGAGCCTGCAGGTGCGGCGTCAGGCACGGACCGCCGGGCGTGATCGTGTCGGCGCGCTGCTGATCGGTCATCAGCAGCAGAAGGTTGGGGGGCCGCCGTCGGCCCGCGTCGTGGGCGCTCATGCATACCTCCTCATGCCGTAGGGGCGCGCGACGACCCAAGCCCCGGCACACCGAGCTCCGGTGCGGCCCGTCGGGCAAGCCACGCGGTCTGGGCGACGAGCCCGACGACCAGCGCCACCGCACCGACGAGCGCGCCAGGCGTGCGTCCCCAGGCCACGCCCAGGGTCAGCACGAGCGCGACGGCGACGAGGAACACCACCACCGACTCCAGGATGCCTCCCGGGCGTTCCCCGGCCACCAGCACGCCCTGGTACCAACTGAGGAGCACCCGTACGCCGGGCACCAAGAGCGCCAGGAGCGTGGCGAGGACGGCGAGATTTCGGAGCTGCTCTGGCAGCCCCATCACACCCCCGAACCACGCTCGCGCCAACGGCGTCACCGTCGCCGAAGCTAGCCCGACGCTCAGGGCGGCGGCCAGCAGCAGCGTGAAGCGCCGCAGCACCGCCGTCGCCCCCCGCTGCCCGGCGAGGCTGATGACCACCTCGGTGTAGGCCAACGCGGGACTCTGCCACAGGATGAGGAAGCCGAACACCACCGGCCACACCGCCAGCGACTCGATGGGCCGAGGCATGCGGCCGAGCACGGCCGTCACCAGCGTCTGGACCACCATCGTCAGCAGCGTCGTCAGCACCAGCGGCGTGAACACGGCCGCGAAGCGTCGCAGCGACGGCACCTCGGCCGCCGCTCGGGCCCACGGCGCGTGGCGCCCCAGGAGCGTGGCCGCGCGCCAGCGGACGAAGCCCATCTCTGCCAGGACGCCTGCAATGACGGCGCCGGCGGCGAGCTGCGCGCCCGGCAGCGACGTGAAGGCCGCACCCGCTGCGAGGAGGGCCACGTTCACCGCCAGTCGCACGGCGGCGCCCCAGCTGACCACGGCGGTGAACCCGGCGCGGATGATCGCGCCCTGTACGAAGCGGCGATAGCCGGTGCCGAACGACCATGGGAGCATCAGCACCAGTGCCCAGCGAGCCTCCTCGGCGACCTCCGGTGGCAGCCCCATGGCGCGCAGCAGCACGGCGTCGTAGACAGGCGGCAGCAAGACGAGGGCGTGCAGGACGCTCAGCCCCGCCAGGACCACGAGCGCGAAGCGTCGAAGCCGGGCGTAGGCCGCCCGGTCGAACGCCAGCGCCGTGGACACCGGCAGCAGCGCCGTCGCCGGTGCCTGGACCACGGTCGCGATCGCGAACACGACGCCCCACGCGGCGAGCTGCAACTCGGGTTGGGGCAGGCGGGCGATGACCGCCAGCACGACGACCATCTCCGCTGCCATCAGCACCCAACTGGCCGCCAGCGGCGCCCAGCGACGCAGCACCAGGACCGCCGTCACTTCGGTCGCGGCCGGGTCGGGGACCCCCGCTGCGGGTGGGGTCACGCAGCGGCCCGGTCAACGGTCGACACGGTAGCGCTCCAGCGCGTCCGTACGCAGCGCCGTCCCGGCGCCGGGGCGCTGGGGTGCCGCGAAGGCGCCGTCGATGACGGTCGCGGGTTCGACGAAGCAACCGCGCATCCAAGGGATGTGCTCGAGCAGGTCGCAGGCGGGATGCGCCAGGGCGAGGTGGAGGTGCACCTGCATCATGTCGCCGATGTGGGGCACGACGGGAAGGTGGTGGGCGTGCGCCAGCTCCGCGACCCGCCACCACTCCGTCACGCCTGCCACGCGCACGGCGTCGACTTGCACGTAGTGCACCGCGCCGGCGGCGATGAAGTCGCGGAAGGCATCGAGGGTGTAGAGCTGTTCACCCAGGGCGATCGGGGTGGCCTGCGCGCGGGCCAGGCGCGCATGCCCCGGGAGGTCGTCGTACCAGACCGGCTCCTCCAGCCAGGTCACGCCCATACGCGCCAGGGCGTGGCCGGCCTCGAGCGCGGTGGCCACGTCCCATGCCCCGTTGGCATCGACCATCACCCGCGCGCCGCCGGGCAGCGCGCCACGGACCAGGTCCACGCGCCGCAGGTCGCGCTCCGTGTCGAAGAGACCGCGGTCGTCGCGGCTGCCGACCTTGATCTTCACGGCGCGATAGCCCTGCGCCACCCGGACCTCGGTCTCGCGAAGGAGATCGTCGTCGCTGCGGTCGAGCCAACCGCCGTCGGTGTCGTAAGCCTCGAGGCGCTTCTCCGCGCTGCCGCCGAGGAGGCGCCACAGCGGCTCACCGGCAGCCTGCGCCTTCAGGTCCCACAGCGCCACGTCGACCGCGGCGTGGGCTAGGTGCGTGATGCCGGAGCGGCCGACCCATTGCAGCGGCGGGTGGCGCTGGACGTGCGTCCACAACGCCTGCACGGAGCGTGGATCGCGCCCGATCAGGAGCGGTCCGTAAGCCGCGTCGATGCAGTCGGTGATCAACCGGTCGCTCGCGAGGTGGGCGTGGGTGCCGGTGTAGCCGGTGCCGACGAGGCCGGCGTCTGTGTGGATGCGCACGCCCGGGGCCCCCCACATGGCCACCCGGTGGCTGCCGTCGGCGATGCCGCCACCGCTGACGGGAACGTGGAGCACGAACGTCTCGAGGGCCGTGATGCGCACCGGCCGCCTCCCTTCTGCGCTGGCCGTGCGCGTCAGTCGTCTCGCTTGACCTCGTCGAAGGACCAGCCGTTGGCAGCGCAGACCACCTGCACGTGCGAGTCCCAGGTCGGCTCGTGCGGCGGCCGGCCGCCCGGGAAGCAGTCGACCACCAGGTAGCGCAGCGGCTCGTCGCCGACGCACGGCACGCGGTGCAGCGTGCCGGGAGGGATTCGCACCAGATCGCCAGGAACGATCTCTCCCTGGTCCGCGGCGTGCTCGCCGATCTCGAGGCGGCCGCGCCCGGACAGGACGAAGAAGACCTGCTCGGTGTCGTCGTGCTTGTGCAGCGGGGGCGCCTCACCCGGTTCCATGACGCTGACGAAGCTCTCGCTGGCCGTTGCCTCGGCGCGGTCCATCACGAGCAGGTTGGTGTGGGTAGGGAAGCGGTAGCGGGTGGTACCGGTGGTGGAGAAGACGTACCTCATGTGGTCGTTCGGCTCCTCTCGAGGCCTTGAGGGTGCGAGGGAGGGAGCGGCAGCGGCCGCGCGTCCTCGGTCATGACCGACCAGGCCAGCAGGCGTTCTCGCAACTCGGCGATGAGTCGCTCGTGACCGGGCCGGCGCGCGAGGTTCGTCGTCTCGTGTGGGTCGAGCTCGAGGTCGTAGAGCTCGTCGACGTCGCCCATCGGGTCGGTGACGTACTTGTGGCGCTGCGTGCGCACCATCTTGCGGCGCCCCTCGGCCTCGCGCCAGCGCAGCGTCGCCTTGGCCGCCTCCAGCCCGCGCTGCTGCGGCAGCGCCGCGAGGGCGGCCCGCGTGCACGCAGGTCCGCCGGCGCCGTACTCGGCAAAGGTCGCATCGCGCGTGGGCACATCGGTGACGGTGGGCAGCGGCCGACCCTGCATCGCCGCCGGGCGTTCGAGTCCCTGCAGCTCCAGGAGCGTCGGCACCACGTCGACGAGGTTGACCGGAGCGTCGTCGACCGCGCCGGCGCGCACGCGGCCGGGCCAGGCGACGATCAGCGGCACGCGCACCAGGCAGTCGTAGAAGGCGCCGCCCTTGCGGGTCATGCCGTGCTCGCCGGCGAAGTCGCCATGGTCCGAGCAGAAGACCACCACGGTCCGCTCCGCGAGCCCGGTGCGTTCGAGCGTGTCCAGGATGCGCCCCACGCCCTCGTCGACGAACCCGACCATGGCGTGGTAGGTGGCGACGAGGGCGCGCACGTCGGCGTCGGTGGCGTCGTCGAGGCCGAGCAACTCGCGCAGCACGCGGGTCCGCTCGGGGAGGTCGGAGTCGTCCGGGTCGGGGGCTGGCGGCACCTCCAGGGCGCCCTGATCGATCGCATCGAAGTACGGACGCGGCACCTCGTACGGTGTGTGCGGATCCGGGAACGAGATCCACAGCGCGAACGGTCGCTCGTCGCCGGTCCAGCGTTCGAGGCACGCCTCGGCCTGCGCCGCCACCAAGCCACTGGAGGCGTCGCGGGGGTCGATGTCGCTGACGGCGTACGAGACCGCCGCCGCCTGGCGCGGCATGGCGGCGCGCGCGGCGTGCGCGGCACCGATCGCGGTCTCCGGCCTCACCCAACCCATCCCACGCGGCGACGATCCAGGCAGCAGCCCCTCGTGGCCGATCTCGCACCACACCTCGAACAACGCCTGGTCGTCGGGGTCTTCGAAGCAGTGGTTCTTGCCGATCAGGCCGAGGCGGTAACCCGCCTCGTGCCAGAGCCGGAACGCGTGCCGCTCGCCGCGCGGCATCGGCGTCTCGTTGAGCCGGGCGCCGTGCGTGTGCGGCCAGCGTGCTGTCCACAGCGACACGCGCGCGGGGACGCAGAGCGGCTGCGGCGTGTAGGCGTGGCGGAAGGTGACGCCCGAGCGCGCCAGGCGCTCGAGCGCCGGCGTCTTGCAGGAGCGGCTTCGGTAGAGGTGGCTGGCGGTGGCCTTCATCTGGTCCGCCATGATCACCACCACGTTGGGCAGCTCCTGCGCGCTCATGCGTGCACGGCCGAGTCCGGGTCGAGGTAGAGCGTGGCGTGATCGACGGTTCGGAGGATCGATCCGGGTCGGTCCTCGGACACGTCTTCGTGGAGGCAGGCGCGAACAGCGGCCGCCTTGCGCGACTCGGGGACGATACAGAGTACACGCTTCGCCGCCAGGAGGGCCGGGATGGTGAGGGTGATTGCGTGTGTCGGGACCTCGTCCAGGCTGTCGAAGTGCCCCTCGCCGTACTGCTGCTTGCGGCTCACCTCGTCGAGCCGCACGGGCTTGACCCAGACGGGGTCGTCGAAGTCTGCGTAGGGCGGGTCGTTGAAGGCCAAGTGGCCGTTCTCACCCCAGCCGAGCGCGACGGCGTCGGCTGGATGCGCTCGCAACGCCGCGTCGTACTCGCGACAGATGACCTCGACGCGATCCGCGTTGCCGGCCATCGGGAAGAACTGGGCCCCCTGCACGTGGTCGAGCAGGTGCACGCGGAGGAAGCGCGGGAAGCTGGCGCGGTGCTCCGGGTCGATGCCGACGTACTCGTCCATGTGGAAGACACGGACGCGCGACCAGTCGATCGTGGTGTCGGCACGCAGGGCGCGCAGGAACGCGAGCTGAGAGTTCCCGGTCGCGAGGATCACGTTGGCTTCGCCTCGGGCAGCGACGGCGGCGTTCAGGATCTCGGCCATGTCCACCGCGGCAGCGCGGCCGAGCGCGGCCTCGCTCTCGTAGACGCGCACGGGCAGGGTGCCGACCTGGAAGGTGCGGATGGGGGGCGTGGTCACGGGATGTCTCCTCTCGTCCAGCTACCGCTGACGACGCGGCCGCCGATGACGGTGCAGCGGGGGGTGAGGTCGGCCTCGAACAGAGCGATGTCGGCCCGCTTCCCGACCTCTAGGCTGCCCACGTCACCGTCCACGCCGATGACCCGGGCGGGTGTGAGGCTGGCCATGCGCACCGCCTCGGGGAGCGGCACGCCGACCTGTTCGGTCATCACCCGGAGCATGCCGTCGAGGAAGGTGGTGCTGCCGGCGAAGCCGGAACGGTCGAGCATCATGCCGACGCCTTCCACGACCTCGTAGGTCATCTCGCCCATCGTGAAGCGCGTCCCATCGGGCAACCCGGCGCCGCTGGTCGCGTCCGACACGAGGCACAACCGGTCCGGGCCGAGTGCACGGTGGGCGAGCCGCAGCAGCGTGGGCGGCAGGTGCTTGCCGTCGGCGATGACCTCGGCCGTCAGCGCGGGCGAGGCGAGCGAGGCCTCGAGGAGCCCCGGGCGGCGCCACGGTCCGTCGCGGACGGTGGTCGACTGGCCGCTCCAGAGGTGAATGACGTGCCGCAGGCCCCAGGCCTCACAGGCCGCGAGGTCGGTGTCGGTGGCCTCGGCATGCCCCGCCGCCGCAACGATCCCCAGCGCCACGCAGCGCCGCGTGAGCTCGACGGCGCCCGGCAGCTCGGGGGCGAAGCTGAGAATCCGGATCACGTCGCCGTTGGCGAACAGCGCGTCGACCGAGCCGTCGTCCGGGGTCCGGAGGTGGACCGGGTCCTGCGCACCGCACTGCGCGGCGGCGAAGTACGGGCCCTCGACGTGCGCGCCGAGGAGTCGCGCGCCCGACGGGACGCCAGTGCCGAGCCAGGCGCGGGTCCGCTCGAGTGCCCCGACGATCGACGCCAGCGGCGCCGTCGAGGTGGTGGCCAACACGGCGCTGACACCGTGCCGCGCCTGCTCGGCGAGGATGGTGGCGAACGCCTCGTCGGTGCCGTCAAGGAAGGATCTCCCCAGTGCGCCGTGGGTGTGGATGTCGATGAGCCCGGGGACGACGAGAGCGCCGCCAACGTCGACACGCACCACCTCGGACCCGAAGTCGGCCTCGCGGGCGACGGCCACGATCCGCCCACCTTGCAGCAGTAGGGCGCGAGCGTCATCGACGCGGTCAGGAAGGACGAGGCGGCCACCGACCAATGCCCGGCGCAACGCAGGATCCGTCATCGCTCGGGTGGCTCGGGGGCGGCGGCCGTCGCGGCGAGGGCGCCGGCCACCGAGGGTGGCGCGAACGGCGCGGGGGTGGAGGCGGTCTCGAGCTCGCCGATGCCGTCGAGCGTCAACTCCTCGGCCCGATGGCAGGCCACGAAGTGACCCGGCTCGATCTCCCGCAGTGCGGGTGCCTCGCGGGCGCAGGCCTCGGCAGCATGCGGGCAGCGTGGGTGGAAGTAGCAGCCGCTCGGCGGCGCCGCCGGGTTGGCGACCTCGCCGGGAAGACCCTGCAGGGCGGCGCGCTTGTCGGGATCGGGCACCGGCACCGCCCGCAGCAGGGCCGAAGTGTAGGGGTGCTTGGGTCGCGTGAACAGCGCCTCGGTCGCGGCGAGCTCCACCGTCTTGCCCACGTACATGACGGCCACGCGATGGCTGATGTGCTTGACGATGCTGAGGTCGTGCGCCACGAACAGGTACGAGAGATTGAGCCGGCGCTGAAGGTCGAGCAGGAGGTTGAGGATCTGTGCCTGGACCGAGACGTCGAGCGCCGAGACGGCCTCGTCGGCGATCACGAGCCGCGGTTCGAGCGTCAGGGCGCGCGCGATGACGATTCGCTGCCGCTGCCCACCGGAAAAGGCGTGCGGGTACCGGTGCATGTACTCCGGCCGCAGACCCACCAGGTTCAACAGCTCGGCGACTCGGTCCATGCGCTTCTGACGGTTCCTCACCCCGTGCACGTACATGGGCTCGCCGATGATCTCCAACAGGTTCTTGCGCGGGTTGAGCGAACCGAACGGGTCCTGGAAGATCATCTGCATGTCGCGCCAAATCGGTCGCAGGTGCTGCTCGCCGAGCCTTGCGACATCGACGACGCGGCCGTCCTCAAGCCGGAACCGGACCTCGCCCGATGAAGGGTCGAGCGCGCGAATCACGCACCGCGCCGTGGTCGTCTTGCCGCAGCCGCTCTCGCCCACCAGGCTGAGTATCTCGCCGTCGTGAACCATGAAGCTGACGTCGTCGACGGCCTTGACATGCCCGACGGTTCGGCGCAGGAAGCCGCCCTTGATGGCGAAGTACTTGCGCAGATGACGCACCTCGAGCAGTGGCGCCTGGGACTCAGCGCTCATGGATCGCCTCCGCGTGGTCGTGGTGAAGGAAGCAAGCGACCGGCTGGCCGCGGCCGTCGTCGAACACGGCGGGCACGTCGACGTCGCAGCGGCCGGGGATCGCGTCGGGACAGCGCGGGTGGAAGGGGCAGCCGGTCGGGCGCTGCAGCGGGTGGGGGATGCCCCCGGAGATGGTCGGCAGCTCGACGCGCGGCTCGGAGTGCACGCTGGGGACGCTTTGGAGCAGTGCGCGCGTGTAGGGGTGGCGCGGCGAGTGGAAGATCCCGTGCACCGGACCCTGCTCCATCACGCGCCCCAGGTACATGACGACGACGTGGTCGGCGAGCTGCGCGATCACCCCCAGGTCATGCGTGATGAAGACGATGGCCGAACCGTGCTCGCGCTGCAGCAACCGCAGAAGGCGCAGCACCTGCGCCTGCGTCGTGACGTCGATGGCTGTCGTGGGCTCGTCGGCGACGAGGATCGACGGGTTGCACGACAGCGCCATGGCGATGATCGCACGCTGCCGCAACCCGCCGGAGAGCTGCCAGGAGTAAGCGCCGAAGCGGTGCTCCGGACTGGGCATGCCGACCTCGCGCAGCTTCTCGATCGCGAGCTTCCTCGCTTGGGACTTCGTCATCGGCGTGTGCAGGCGGATAGCCTCGACGATCTGGTCGCCGATCGTGTGGAGCGGACTGAACGACGCCATCGGCTCCTGGGGGATGAGCGCGATGTCGCCCCCGCGCACCTGCCGGATGCGCCGCCCGAGCGCGGGTAGCGTGGCCAGGTCGAGTTCGAGTGGCGGCTTGTCGTCGCGGGCGGACCGCCGGTACAGGATCTGGCCGCCGACGATACGCCCCGGCTTCTGCACCAAGCGGAGCACGGACTTCATCGCCACGCTCTTGCCGCAACCGCTCTCGCCCACGATGCCGACGATCTCGCCGGCGTACACGTCGAAGCTGACCCCATCGACGGCCCGCACCGTCCCCTCGTCCATGACGAAGTGGGTCCGGAGACCACGAACGGAAAGGATCGGCGCGTCGTCTCGCTGCCCACGCGAACGGACGCCGAACACCTCACTCTCAGGCGCTGTAGGGATCGGCTGCATCGCGAAGTCCATCTCCGAGGATGTTGAGGGCAAGGACCGTGACGATCACGAACAGGCCCGGGATGAGGAGCCACGGAGCGTTCACCACGGACTGGAGGTTCTGGGCCTCCTGGAGCAGCACGCCCCAGCTGATCGCAGGGGGGCGGAGCCCGAGGCCGAGGAAGCTGAGGAAGGTCTCGTTGAGGATCATCAACGGGATCGCCAGCGTCACGGCCGCGATGATGTGACTGGTGAACGACGGCACCATGTGGGAGAAGATCACCCGCCCCCGGCTGGCACCGACGAGCCGCGCCGCGACCACGAAGTCCTCCTCGCGCAGCGACAGGAAGCGCCCCCGGACCTCGCGCGCCAGGCGCGTCCAGCCCAGCAGCGCCAGGATCACGGTGATGGCGAAGTAGACCCACGTCACGGGCCACGTCCTGGGCAGCGCCGCCGACAGAGCCAACCAGATCGGGATCGGCGGAAGCGCCTGCAGCAGCTCGATGAGGCGCTGGATGAGGTTGTCGACCCAACCGCCGTAGAAGCCGGAGACGCCACCGAGAAGGATCCCGAGGACGGTCGAGATCGCGACCGCAACCAGGCCGATGGAGAGCGAGATGCGCGTGCCGTACATCAGCCGCGACCACTGATCGCGGCCGAGTCGGTCGGTGCCGAGGACGTTCGGCGTGACGCCGAGCGCCGTGTCGGCGAAGCCGAACAGGTGACGATCCGTGGCGATCAGGCCGAACAGCCGGTACTCGAAGCCGCGCACGAAGAAGCGCAGGCTATGGCGGGCGTCGTGGTTCGCGATCCACTCCATGCGCAGCGTGCGCGGGTCGCGCTGCCCTTCGACGCCGTAGACGAACGGCCAATGTGGACGACCGTCGTGGATCACTCGGAGCGTCTGGGGCGGGATGTACGCGCGCCGGGCGCTGGTGGCGAACGGGTCCTGTGTAGCGAAGAACTCCGGCATCAGCGCGATCAGGCTGACGAGCCCGAGCACCCAAAGGCAGATCACGGCCAGCTTGTGTCTCCGGAAGCGCCACCAGGTCATCTTCCAGGCAGGCGCGACGTAGACGGCGCTGCCGGCGTCGCCCTTGGCCGTCGTCACGACGGCCATCAGGAGCCCTCCATCCGGATCCTCGGGTCGAGCACGGCCAACAGGATGTCGGAGATGAGCGTTCCGATGATCGTGAGGACGCAGAAGATCAGGATGATGGTACCGGCGAGGTACATGTCCTGACCGATGAGGGCGCGCAACAGCAGCGGACCGATCGTGGGCAGGCTCATCACCACCGACACCACCAAGCCACCCGAGAGCAGCTGCGGTACGTACCATCCGAGCGTGCTGATCACGGGCGCGATCGCTACCCGGGTCGGGTACTTCAGGACGAGCTTCCACTCCGGGAGGCCCTTCGCGCGCGCCATCTCGGAGTAGGGCTTGCTCAGCTCATCGAGCAGGTTCGCCCGCACCACGCGAGCGATCTGCGCGGTGCCGGCCACCCCGAGGACGATCATCGGCAACCACAGGTGCCGGAGGAGGTCGAGGAAGCGACCCCAGCTCCAGGGCGCCTGGACGTACTCGGGCGAGAAGAGCCCGGTGACCGTGAGGCCGAAGCGATCGAACGCGATCCACATCAGGACCAATGCGAGCAGGAAGTTCGGAGTTGCGAGGCCGATGTAGTTCAGCACCGTGAACACGTAGTCGACGAGCGAGTACTGGCGCGTCGCGGAGATGATCCCGACGGGGATCGCCACCGCCCAGGTGAAGAGCAGCGATGCCGTGGTGAGCGCGAGCGTCAGCACCAGACGCTCACCGATCAACTCCACGTTCGCGCGCCTCCACTCGAGCGACACCCCCAGGTCGCCCTTCAGGAGGTTCCCCACCCACAGCAGGTACTGGACGTACACGGGCCGATCGAGCCCGTACTCGCGCCGGAGCGCCTCGATCTGGGCCTGATCGATGGTCGTACCGCCCTGCGCGAGCTCGGCGATGTAGCTCGTGAGGAAGTCACCCGGTGGCGCCTGGATGAGCACGAACGAGATGATCGAGAAGATAACGAGCAACAAGGGAACGATCAGCAGGCGCTTGAGAATGAACCAGTGCATCCATGCTCCGTAGGCGGAACCGCGTGCCGCCCGCATCCGGGACGGTGGTCACGCGCGCCGCAGCGCACTGCGGCCTCGGGGTGTCGAGGGGCGGAGCGGTCGGGCCGCGGGATGCCGTGGCGGC
>ERZ869909.1105-NODE-1105-length-23622-cov-3.789127_pt1 | contig 23622 bp, 19 predicted proteins | sample MGYA00520892_ERZ869909 | MGnify/ENA primary metagenome ERZ869909 (study PRJEB32215, sample SAMEA104723947) | bioreactor metagenome | biome: bioreactor; feature: anaerobic bioreactor; material: water | place: China | collected 2015-03-12 ... | reverse complement strand
TGGAGTCGACACGATAATGCCGGATTTCGCTCCTTGCAAGGCAATGAAAATGAACAAGCTGTGGATAACATGTGGGCGATTTGTGGGTGAAAACCTGCCGGCCAGTGCCCCAGGCGGTTTGGCGGGCAAGCAAACTGAATGTCTCTTCAGAGTGCTTTATTGAGGGTAGGAGGGGTTTTTCACCAACCACTATATATAGTGGTTTGTCAAAACGGCACGGTGCGCCCGGCGAGGCGTTGCGAGGGGGCGGAGTGTCTGTTGCGACGGTTGCGGCGCTTTTCCCGTTGCAGCGTGAGGCTACAATGCCGCGGATGCTTCTGGGGGAGGGCGCATGGTGGAGCAAGAATCGTGGAACATTCTGATTGTCGAAGATGATCAGCGGTTGGCCGAGTTGACCCGCGAATATCTCGAAGGCAACGGCCTGCAGGTATCAATCGAGGCCGATGGCACCCGGGCGGTTGAGCGCATCATCAACGAGCGGCCCGATCTGGTAGTGCTTGATCTGATGCTGCCGGGCGAAGACGGGTTGAGCATCTGCCGCAAGGTGCGGACGCGTTATGACGGGCCGATCCTGATGCTGACCGCCCGCGCTGATGATCTCGATCAGGTGCTGGGTCTGGAAACCGGCGCCGACGATTACGTCTGCAAACCGGTGCGGCCCCGCCTGCTGCTGGCGCGTATTCGCGCCCTGTTGCGGCGTCGTGAACATCTTGAGGTGCCGGCCACCAGCAGCAAGCGGCTGCAGTATGGCCCGCTGGTGGTAGACAGCGCCCTGCGCGAGGCCTGGCTTCGCGGCGAAGGCATCGAGCTGACCGGGGCGGAATTCGACCTGCTCTGGCTGCTCACGTCCAATCCGGGCCGGATCATGTCCCGCGAGGAGATTTTTTCCGAACTGCGCGGTATCGAATACGACGGGCAGGATCGCTCCATCGATGTGCGCATCTCGCGCATCCGCCCCCGCATCGGTGATGACCCCGAGCACCCTCGGCTGATCAAGACGGTGCGTGGCAAGGGCTACCTATTCGTTTCCGAAGCGGCGCAAGCGCTACAGTGAACTCCATATTCCTGCGCATCTATGGCGGCATGCTTGCCGTGCTGGTGCTGGTCGCCCTGCTGGGCGCCGGCGGCCTGCAGTTGCTCAACGAAGTGCGTGCCGACCGCCATCGGGAAGCGCTGGCCAGCGGCACCTTTCGTTTGATGGCGCACAACATGCAGAGCATGACGCCCATCGAGCGGCGTCAGGCTGCGAATCTTTGGGGGCGTTTGCTCGGTGTACCGTTGCGGGTGCGGACCCTGGGTGACGTCAGCCTGGAGAGCCGGCTGGAGGCGCGGTTGCTGCGAGGGCAGGTGCTGGTGGAACAGCTGCGCCCTCACAGTACGACGGTTTTTTCGCTGGTCAGCGATACCGACCGGCTGGTGCTGACCGGCGAGGTCGAGCAGGTCAGCGAGCAACTGGCCCGCGCAACCATCTATCTGTTGATCGATGAGCTGATCCGCTTTCCCGAAGACGAACAGCCGCTGCGGCTGGCCGGGCTCAAGCAGTTGCACGGCTTCGGTTATGCGCTTGAACTGCTCACGCGGGACAGCGCGAGCCTGGATGACGACCAGCGCCGTCGCCTCGACGAAGGCGATACGGTGATGGCGCTCGATCAGGGCGGCAAGGCGATTCGCGTCTTCGCGGCGGTTTCCGGTACGTCGTGGATCATGGCGCTGGGGCCTTTGTATCAGTTCAATCCTTATCCGCCGCACCTGCTGCTGTTGATCGGCGCCCTCGGGCTGACGCTGATCGGGCTGACGGTCTATCTGCTGGTGCGCCAACTGGAGCGGCGCCTGCGCGAGGTGGAGGGCGCCGCCACGCGTATCGCCCGTGGCAATCTGGAAACCCGTGTGCCGGATGCCGGCACCGACTCGGTGGGCCAGCTGGCAACGGCTTTCAATGGCATGGCCGTTCATCTGCAACGCCTGCTGGCGGTGCAGCGTGAGATGGTCAGCGCGGTGGCCCACGAGCTGCGCACGCCAGTGGCGCGCCTGCGCTTTGGTCTGGAAATGGCCGGCGACGCTCAGAGCGCCCAGGCGCGCGACAAGTATCTGCAAGGTATGGATGCCGACATCGACGATCTTGATCGTCTGGTGGACGAAATGCTGGTCTATACCCGGCTTGAACGCGGCTCGCCGACGCTGAACTTCCACAGCATCGACCTTGGGGCGCTGGTCGATCAGGTGATCGCCGAGCTGGCGCCGCTGCGTGCCGATATCCATATCGAGCGTGGCGATTGCGTCACGCTCGGTGATGACAATCAGGTCGAGGCCGAGCCGCACTATCTGCGGCGGGCATTGATCAATCTGGTGAGCAACGCCATGCGACACGCCGAAACGCGGGTGCTGGTGAGCTTCGTGCTGGATGCCGAACGGGCGCGGCTGAGCGTCGATGATGACGGGCCGGGGGTGCCGGAGGCGGATTGGGAGAAGGTCTTCACCCCGTTCCTGCGTCTCGACGACAGCCGCACGCGGACGTCCGGTGGACATGGCCTGGGGTTGTCCATCGTGCGGCGGATTGCCTACTGGCATGGCGGACGGGCACAGATCAGCCGCAGCGAACTGGGTGGCGCCTGCTTCAGCCTGGCCTGGCCACGCAGGCAGGCTGTCCAGTAGGTCGAGGTGGCAGCCGAACACGTTTGGCCTTACGGCGTGATCTTGGCGAAGCGACGGCCTATCTCGGAATGCTGACGAGACTCAGCAGATACCCCTCGAACTGCACGAACTGACCCTCCAGCTCGGTGCCCCTTTTCCACTCTTGCGAAAGATCACTCAGCAGACGCAGGCGTGTGTAGCCGCTGCTGTCGTGCTGGATCAGCTCGGCATCCTGGAAATAGAAGCGCTTGTTCACCAATGGGTAGAGCGCCTTGAACAGGCTTTCCTTGATGGAGAAGGTCAGGGTCACGAGCAGCGCCCGTTGCGTGTCATCCAGCGCGGCGTAACCGTCCTGCTCGCGAGGGGTGAGGATTTCGCCAACCAGACGATCAGCCCGTGCACTCGGCAACTGCCTTTCCACATCCAGCCCCAGCCCTCGCCAATATTCGCTGCGTGCTGCTACTGCCGCCGCCCAGCCGGCGCCGTGGGTGATGGAACCGACCACGCCAATGGGCCAGCAGGGCGCGCGGTCTTCGCCAACGGCAGGAACGCCAGGCACGCCGGTGGCTCTGCGCAGGGCTTCGTGGGCGCAGAGACGTCCTGCGAGAAACTCGGTCTGGCGCTTGCTTACCGCGTCCGGAGCCGGAATGCCCCAGCGCCTGAAATCCTCGATATCCAGCAGGCCAGGATCGAAACGGGTGCTGAGCAATTGCACGCCGGGCAGCGCGCGTGGCAGGGGCCAGTGATCCTGCAGGGGGGAGCAGCAGGCGGGAAAGGGTGGCTGAGGATTCATGGGCGCAAGTGTGCCTGATCGAAACGACAAGGCGTAGCAACTCCGGAACTCATTTTTTAGAAGCTGGCATGGCAGCTTCAGGGCGAGCGAGGATCTTCGGTGCGGCTTCGAGAATCTGCCGCGAGAGGTTCTCCATCCTCGGCGATTGCACCTTCCAGGTGTGCCAGTACAGCGAGATATCCAGCGGCGCATCGCTGGCCAGATCGACCAGGGCGCCCTGGGCAAGGGTGTCGTGCAGCAACAGTTCCGGCACCATGCCGTAGCCCAGGCCGTAGCGAATGGCACTGAAGCGTGGCTCGGTACCGGGCACGTAATGGCAGGGGTAGGCGCCTTCCGGCAAGCCCAGCTGGCGCAACAGGAAGGAGGAGGTGAGGCGGTCCTTGCGGGTGTAGGCGATCACCGGGGCCTTGCGTGCCGCGTTGCGGGTCAGGCCGTTGGCAAAGTGCTGCTGGCGAAAGTCGCTGGAGGCCACCAGCCGGTAGCGCATGCTGCCCAGCGGACTTGCGCTGCAGCCTCGCATGGGCTTGGGTTCGGTGCTGATGCAGCCGATGGCCAGGCCCGTTTCCAGCAGACTGTAGGTGTGGTCCTGGTCTTCGACGTTCAGGTCGAGCAGCACCCGTTCGCGCATCAGCACATCGGCAAGGGCCGGGAAGAACCAGGTGCCGAGGCTGTCGGCATTGAGCGCCGCGACCACCACCAGCGGTGCATCGCTGCGCTCGGCCAGATCGGCCAGCAGGTCGGCTTCCAGCAGGGTGGCGCGCTTGAGGTATTGCAGCAGCCGCTGACCGATCTCGGTCGGTCGACAGGGACGGCTGCGCACCACCAGTGCGTTGCCCAGTGCGCTTTCCAGTGCGCGCACACGCTGCGAAATGGCGGGTGGCGTCAGGTGCAGGTGCAGGGCCGCCTGCTCGAAGCTGCCGGTCTGGATGACGGCGCGGAAGGCCTCGGTCTGTCTGGGGTCCAGGTTCACGGTGCGGTGCTCCGATTAAGTAAATGTTGGCATTGCCTAAATTTGCTTAGCCACGACAATTTGGCTGCAGTGTGCCTCATAATCGCGCTGCCTTTAACCCATGCCCGTTCTGGAGTTGCCGTGACCCTGTTGCACACCATTTATCTGATCGCAATCACGGCTGAAGCCATGTCCGGAGCCATCATGGGCATGCGGCGCGGCATGGACCTGTTCGGCATCTGCCTGCTGGGCACCGTTACCGCACTGGGCGGCGGCACGGCGCGTGACGTGTTGCTGGGGCACTACCCGGTGGGCTGGATCGCCAACCCCGAATATCTCAGCTTCACCATCGGCGCGGCCATCGTCACCGCCATGATCGCGCGGCATATGCATCACCTGCGTCAGGTATTTCTGCTGGTCGATGGCCTGGGTCTGGTGGCCTTTACGGTCATTGGCTGCGGGGTGGCGATGGAAATGGATGCGCACCCGTCCATCGTGGTGCTGGCTGGCGTGATTACCGGAATATTCGGTGGCCTGATGCGCGACATTCTCTGCAACCAGGTGCCGATGGTGCTGCAACGCGAGCTTTATGCCACGGTGGCGCTGTTCACCGGCGTGTTTTACGTGGGCATGCTCTGGCTTGAAGTCAACAGCTCGGTCGCCACCTTGCTGGCTTTGGGCTGTGGTTTCCTGTTCCGGGTGCTGGCCATGAAATTTGGCTGGAGGCTGCCAGACTTCAACGGCAAGGAAATACGCGGTCTGGACTGATTTCATCCGGCTCCGGTCGATCCGGGGCGGGTCTGACAGGGCAGATTCCCGTGCATTGACTCGCTACACTGCCAAGCTGGCAATCATGGGAATGGATCCATGCTCAAAGACTTGGGAATAAAGAGTCGCGTAGTGCTGCTGACATTACTGCCGGGGACCGCCCTGGCGCTGGTGCTCGGGGCCTATTTCTCCTGGATGCAACTGACGGAGATGCGACACCAGCTCGATGAGCGTGGCCAGCTGATTGCCGCGCAGCTGGCCCCATTGGCTGCACCGGCCATGGCACAGGGGTATGGCCGGCGTTTGCAGCGCATTCTCAATCAGGTGCTCGATCAGCCGGATGTACGCGCGGTAATGGTGCTCGATATCGAGCGCAACCTGCTGGCCCATGCCGGGCCGAACATGGTCACGCCTTCGCCACCGGCTGATCCGGAAGCACTGACCCAGGTCAGCAGCCTCGACAACACGCGCATTCTGCTGCCGATACTGGGCAAGCATCTGAACCTGGCCGGAGATACCTCGAACAACGATCAGCGTCAGATTGGCTGGCTGGAACTGGAGTTGTCGCATCAGGGCACGCTGTTGCGTGGCTACCGCAGCATGTTCACCAGCCTGTTGCTGATCGGCGCCGGGCTGATCATTACCGCCTTGCTGGCGTTGCGCATGAGCAACGCTATCAGCAAGCCGCTGCACAAGGTTAAGGCAGCCGTGGCGCAGCTCCGGGACGGCCATCTTGAAACCCGCCTGCCGGCGTTGGGCAGCCACGAGATGGATGAGCTGGCCGCCGGGATCAACCGCATGGCCGAGTCCCTGCTCAGCGCCCGCGAGGAACTGCAACAGAGCATCGATCAGGCCACCGAAGACGTGCGGCAGAACCTGGAAACCATCGAAATCCAGAACATCGAGCTGGACCTGGCGCGCAAGGAAGCCCTGGAGGCGAGCCGGATCAAATCCGAGTTCCTTGCCAACATGAGCCACGAAATACGCACGCCGCTCAATGGAATACTCGGCTTCACCCACCTGCTGCAGAAAAGCGACCTGACACCGCGTCAGCAGGATTATCTGGCGACCATCGAGCAGTCCGCCGACAGTCTGCTGGGCATCATCAACGAGATACTCGACTTCTCCAAGATCGAAGCCGGCAAGCTGATACTGGAAAACGTGCCCTTCAATCTGCGCGACATTATCGAGGAGACCCTGACCATCCTCGGACCGGCGGCGCACGCCAAGCAACTGGAGCTGATCAGTCTGGTGTATCGCGACACACCGCTGTCGCTGGTGGGCGATCCGCAGCGCCTCAAGCAGATACTGACCAACCTGGTCAGCAACGCCATCAAGTTCACCAATGAAGGCACCATCGTCCTGCGCGCCATGGTCGAGGATGAGCGTGCGGATCGCGCCCAGTTGCGCATCAGCGTGCAGGACACCGGCATCGGCCTGACCGATCAGGACCTGCGCGCGCTGTTCCAGGCGTTCAGTCAGGCGGACAATTCGCTGTCGCGCCAGCCGGGCGGAACTGGCCTGGGCCTGGTGATTTCCAAGCGCCTGGTGGAGCAGATGGGAGGTGAAATCGGGGTCGACAGCATTCCCGATGAAGGCTCGGAGTTCTGGATCAGCCTGAGCTTGCCAAGGGCCCATGACGATATTGAGGACCTGCCGCGACCGGGGCTGCTTGGGCGTCGGGTCGCGTTGTTCGAACAGCATCCGCTGGCCCGCGAGGCGCTACGCCACCAACTCGAAAGCTGTGGCCTGCAGGTGCTGCCGTTCGACAGCCTGGATCTGTTGCAGGAAGCGGTCGCCGCACAACGGACAGGTGAACAGCCGATAGAGGCTGCCGTGCTTGGTGTGAGCAGCCGCGAGATTGCGCCAGAACAGCTGCGTCAGCGTTTGTGGACGTTCGAGGGGTTTGGCTGCAAGTGCATCGTGCTCTGTCCAACCAGTGAGCAGGCGCAATTTCACCAGGCACTGCCCGAATCACACACCCATGCCCAGCTGCAAGGCAAGCCCGCCTGCACGCGCAAACTGCAGCGAATACTGCTCGATCTGCTGCACCCGCAGCAGGGGCGTGTCGAACCCGTGGTCATCAGTACAAGCCGTCCGCCGCGGGTTCTCTGCGTTGATGACAACCCCGCCAACCTGCTGCTGCTGGAAACCCTGCTGATCCACATGGGCGGTGAGGTCAAGGCGGTGAGCAGTGGGCAGGAGGCGCTTGAGGCTGTCAGGTGCAACACCTTCGATATGGTCTTTATGGACATGCAGATGCCCGGCATGGATGGTCGGCAGACCACCGAGGCGATCCGGCAGTGGGAGGCCGACAGCGGTCAGGCACCTTTGCCGATCGTCGCGCTGACAGCCCACGCGCTGTCCAGCGAGAAGCGTTCACTCTTGCAGAGCGGTCTGGATGATTACCTGACCAAGCCGATCAGCGAACGCCAGCTGGCGCAGGTGGTGCTGAAGTGGACCGGCCTGCCGTTGCCGCGCAGCACCGGTGTCGCGCCTGTCGAGCCTGCACCACCTGAAAACAACCTCAAGGTGCTGGATGCCGAGGAAGGTTTGCGTCTGGCGGCGGGCAAGCCAGATCTGGCGGCAGAAATGATCAGCATGCTGCTGGCTTCGCTGGATGCCGATCGGCTGTCCATCCGTGAGGCGCGGCTGGCGGCTGATCGCCAGGCACTGATCGATCGAGTGCATCGGCTGCATGGCGCTACGCGTTACTGCGGTGTTCCGCAGTTGCGCGCGGCCTGTGAACGCAGTGAAACCCTGCTCAAGCAGAATCACCCCAACGCCGCCCATGCGCTGGATGAGCTGGATACGGCCATCGAACGCCTGCAGCGCGAAGCCCTGGTTAGCTGAGCGAACCGGCGGATGTCGAACGCTGTGTCTTTGGGCTGGATAGGCTGGTGATCATTCACCCATCACCACGCCTTCGCGGCGTGGGTCGGCGCCGCCAAACCAGCCGCTGGCAGTGCGCTGAATGGCTTGCAGGCCGCTGGTTAATGCCGTTTCGGTAACCTTGTGGCCGCGCGCATCAAGCGCTTTGACGGTGCTTGCCGGAAAGCGTCCGGCCTCCAGCACCGTCGGCCCGTTGAAGCTGCCAAAGTTCGGCAGATCGATTGCCTGTTGTGCATCCAGCCCCCAGCCATACAGGCCCAACAGGGTTTTTGCGGTGAAGTGGATGATCGCCGAACCACCCGGTGAACCGACGCTGGCCAGTAACCGATTGTCTTCGGTAGCGAAAACCAGCGTGGGGTTCATGCTCGAACGCGGGCGTTTGTTCGCTTCGACGCGGTTGGCGATGGGCCGACCTTTGGCATCACGCGGCATAAAGGAAAAATCGGTGAGCTCGTTGTTCAGCAGGTAGCCGCCGGGCAGGCCGGTGCCGCCGTCGTTGAGCAGGCGCGAACCGAAGGCCTGCTCGATGCTGGCGGTCATCGCCAAAGCGTTGCCCTGTGCGTCGACGATGCTGATGTGGCTGGTGCCGTACTCGGGCTGCTCGGGTTGCGCGGCGAACGCGATGGGCATTGATCCCGGTTTGCCGGCTTTGGCGGTGCCCATGCTGCGTTCGCCGATCAGTGCGGCGCGTTGTTTCAGATAGCCGGGTGCGAGCAGGCTGCTCCAGTTGCCGCCGGGGGCTGGCACGAAATCCGGGTCGGCCAGATAGTGTGCACGGTCGGCGTAGGCCAGCCGTGCCGCTTCGGTGTAGCGATGCAGAAAGTCGGCGGAAGGCACGCCATGCTCAAGCGTCGGGAGCGGTGACAGCTGCTCCAGCATCCCCAGAATCTGCATTTGGGTGATGTGCCCCGAGGAAGGCGGCGGGAAACCGCAGACCCGGTAACGCTGCTGCCAGAGGGTGCAGATGGCGTCGAGTTGACGGGGCGTGTAGTCGTTCAGGTCAGCAAGCGTCAGGTATCCCGGGTTGTCTGGATGCTGCCTCACTTGAGCAATCAGCGCTTCGGCGCTGCGCCCACTGTAGAAAGCTGCGCTGCCCTGTTCGGCAATCTCTCGAAGTAGCGCGGCGAGAGCGGGATTGCGCAGGCGGTGACCGACCGGCAATGGTGAGCCATCCGCCTGGTAATAGAAGCTGGCAGCCTGCGGGTTGTCGCGCAGTGCCGGGTCGCGTGCGAGCAGGGCGTGCAGGCGCGGACTGATTTCGAAGCCGTTTTCAGCGAGGTCTATGGCGCTCTGGAACAGGTCTTTCCAGGGCAGCCTGCCATGCTCCCCGTGGGCCAGTTCGAGCATCTTCAGAACGCCGGGAACCCCCACCGAGCGGCCACCCGCCACAGCCTGGAGAAAGCCCATCGGCGTGCCATCGGCGCTGATGAAGAGATTTTCATCCACGCCTGCCGGTGCTGTTTCACGGCCATCGAAGGCGGCGACCCGTTCGCCATCCCAGTGCAGCAGGTAGGCACCGCCGCCAATGCCGCTCGATTGCGGCTCGACCAGGGTCAGCACCATCTGCACGGCGATGGCGGCATCCAGTGCGCTGCCACCGGCCTTGAGGATCTCGTAGCCGGCTTCGGTGGCCAGCGGGTTGGCGGCGGCCACTGCGAAACGCTCGACGGCCCAACCGGGCTTGTGGGTGAAGCCGCTGGCGGCTTCAGGGGCAATCCTGGCCGTTTCAGGGGAATGCCGCGGAACATGGCAGGCACTCGCACCGATCAGCAGCAGGCCTGAAAGAAGTGCGATGCGTGCGTTGAACATGGCGATTCACCCATTGGCGATAAGGTCGGCTCGACAGCTTACAGAAAAGCCGCCGGTGTGATCGTTCCCGGCCGGCGGGTGCCGTCGAGCGCTCTCCCGCCTCAAAGCAATGCCCGTTGGCGGTCGTTGCCGGTATCATGTGCGCCTTTTCACGCCGTGCGGTTCTACCACGCCATGACTATTCAGTACGCGACCATTGCCGATTGCGTCGGCAACACACCGCTGGTGCGCCTGCAGCGCCTGCCCGGTGAAACCAGCAACACGCTGCTGGTCAAGCTCGAAGGCAACAACCCGGCCGGTTCGGTGAAGGACCGGCCGGCGCTGTCAATGATTGCCCGCGCCGAAGCACGGGGCGACATCAGGCCCGGCGATACCCTGATCGAGGCGACCTCCGGCAATACCGGCATTGCCCTGGCCATGGCGGCGGCGATCAAGGGTTACAAATTCATCCTGATCATGCCGGACAACTCCAGTGCCGAGCGCAAGGCGGCGATGACCGCCTATGGCGCCGAGCTGATTCTGGTGAGCAAGGAAGAGGGCATGGAAGGTGCCCGCGACCTGGCGCTGAAGATGCAGGCCGAAGGCCGTGGCAAGGTGCTCGACCAGTTTGCCAATGGCGACAATCCCGAGGCGCACTACAGCAGCACCGGCCCGGAAATCTGGCAGCAGACCGGCGGCAGCATCACCCATTTTGTCAGCTCCATGGGCACCACAGGCACCATCATGGGTGTTTCGCGCTACCTCAAGGAACAGAACCCGGCGATCCAGATCGTCGGCCTGCAACCCATGGAAGGCGCGGCGATTCCCGGCATCCGCCGTTGGCCGCAGGAATACCTGCCGAAGATCTATCAGGCCGAGCGGGTTGATCGAGTGGTCGACATGTCCCAGACCGAGGCCGAGCAGGTGATGCGTCGGCTCGCGCGCGAGGAAGGTATCTTCTGCGGCGTGTCCTCGGGCGGTGCGGTGGCGGCGGCGTTGCGCCTTTCGCAGGAAGTTGAAAATGCGGTGATCGTCGCGATCATTTGCGACCGGGGCGACCGTTACCTGTCGACCGGCGTCTACGACGAACCCCAATGAGCAGCGCTGTCTTGAGTAACGTAAGCCTGATTGGCTGGAGCAACTGATGGCCAGACACGGCGGCGGCTTACGCTTCCAACCCAGCGGTGGCGAGAGAAAGCTGCAGATTCCGGTGGGCAAAAAACAGCGCCTGAACGTCGAACGCCTGTCCAACGATGGGCGCGGCATTGCCTTTGTCGAGGGACGAACCTGGTTTGTCGAGGGCGCCTTGCCCGGTGAAGAGGTCGAGGCGCGTGTGCTGGCGGCGCGCAGCAAGGTGGTCGAGGCGCGTAGCGAGCGGGTGTTGAACCCCAGCGCGCAGCGCCGTGCCGAGCCCTGTGCCCATGCGCGAACTTGTGGCGGCTGCAACCTGCAGCATTTGCCGGCCAGTGATCAGCTGGCGCTCAAGCAGCGCAGCCTCGCAGATCAACTCGCGCGCCAGGCCGGGATCGAGCCGAAGGCCTGGGCGCCCGCGCTGAGTGGTCCCGAGTTCGGTTATCGCCGGCGAGCCCGGCTGGCGGTGCGCTGGGATGCAGGTTCGCAGCGGCTGGACGTAGGTTTTCGTGCCGCTGCCAGCCAGGATATCGTTTCCATCCGTGAATGCCTTGTACTGGTACAACCCTTGCAGGCGCTGTTGCCCGCTTTGCTGGCGACGCTGCGCGCTCTGGAAAACCCCCTGGTGCTGGGGCATGTAGAGCTGTTCAGTGGCTTCGCCGATGCCGTGCTGGTTCGCCACACGGCGGCGCTGGCGTCGGCGGATCTGCAACGCTTGACGGACTTTGCGCGGGAGCAGGGTGTTCAGCTCTGGCTGCAGGGTAAAGGTCTGCCGCAGCCGCTTGAGCCGGACTCTGCGCTGGGGTATCACCTGCCTGAATGGGATGTGCAACTGGACTGGCGACCCGGTGATTTTGTCCAGGTCAACGCCCCGGTGAACGAGGCGATGATCGCCCAGGCGCTCGACTGGCTGGCGCCCGAAGCCGGGGAGCGGGTGCTGGATCTGTTTTGTGGTCTGGGCAATTTTGCTTTGCCGCTGGCACGCAACGGCGCGGAAGTCGTGGCGGTCGAAGGGGTGGGTGAAATGGTCGAACGTGCCCGCACCAATGCGGTGCGTAACGGCCTGCCCAATGCGCACTTTTACCAGGCGGATCTGTCGAAGCCGCTGCTCGAGGCAGAATGGTCGAATGGCGGCTTTGCTGCAGTGCTGCTGGACCCGCCACGTGACGGTGCCTTGGAGCTGGTCAGGCAGATGTCTACTTTAGGCGCACGGCGCGTGGTTTATGTTTCGTGCAACCCTGCGACGTTGGCGCGTGATGCAGCCGAGCTGGTCCGTCAGGGTTATCAGCTCGAACGGGCCGGTGTGCTGGACATGTTTCCGCAAACAGCGCATGTAGAGGCGATGGCGCTTTTCGTGCGACCCGTGTAGCGGGTATTTTCGGCGGGCGAGTAGCCTGCCAGTTCAACCGACCGATTCCTAGAAATTCGGCGTATTCGACGCAGATACTGCGTAGAGGGAAGGTAAACAGATGGTTCAGGTCAGAGCACTTCAGCCGATCAATACCGACGGCAGCATCAATCTCGAAGGCTGGCTCGATCATGTGCTGGGCATGGTCCCGGCGCTCGACCGTGACGCACTGAGGAAAGCCTGCGACTACGCCCGCGTGGCTGAGCAGCAGGCCAACGCGGCACAGAACCTGTGGAGCGAAGGCACGTCCAGTTACCAGACAGGCCTTGAGATTGCCGAAATTCTCGCCGACCTCAAGCTCGACCAGGAAAGCCTGGTCGCCGCCGTGATCTATCGCGGCGTGCGCGAGGGCAAGATCCAGCTGGCCGATGTCCATCGGCAATTCGGGCCGGTGGTCGCCAAACTCATCGCCGGCGTGCTGCGCATGGCGGCGATCAGCACCAGCCTGAACCCGCGCGAATCCCTGGTGCTGGGTTCCCAGACCCAGGTGGAAAACCTGCGCAAAATGCTTGTGGCCATGGTCGATGACGTGCGCGTCGCGCTGATCAAGCTGGCCGAGCGCACCTGCGCCATCCGCGCGGTAAAGAACGCCGACGATGACAAGCGCCACCGCGTTGCCCGCGAGGTGTTTGATATCTACGCGCCGCTGGCGCATCGGCTGGGTATCGGCCATATCAAGTGGGAGCTGGAGGACTTGTCCTTCCGCTATCTGGAGCCTGAGCAGTACAAGCAGATCGCCCAGTTGCTGCACGAACGGCGCCTGGATCGCGAGCAGTACATCGACAACGTGGTGCAGCAACTGCGTGACGAGCTGACCGCGGCAGGCATCGAGCCCGATATCGATGGCCGAGCCAAGCATATCTATTCCATCTGGCGGAAGATGCAGAAGAAAGGCCTGCTTTTCAGCCAGATCTACGACGTTCGCGCCGTTCGCGTGCTGGTGCCGGAAGTACGCGACTGCTACACTGCGCTGGGTATCGTGCACACCCTGTGGCGACACATTCCCAAAGAGTTCGACGATTACATCGCCAACCCCAAGGAAAATGGCTACCGCTCACTGCACACTGCCGTGATCGGTCCTGAAGGCAAGGTGCTGGAGGTGCAAATCCGCACCAAGTCCATGCATGAGGAGGCCGAACTGGGCGTGTGCGCGCACTGGCGCTACAAGGGCACCGACGTCAATTCCGGCTCCGACCATTACGAAGAAAAGATCGCCTGGTTGCGCCAGGTCCTCGAATGGCATGAGGAACTCGGCGACATCGGCGGTCTGGCCGAGCAGCTGCGGGTCGATATCGAGCCGGATCGGGTCTACGTCTTTACCCCGGACGGGCACGCCATCGACCTGCCCAAGGGCGCCACGCCGCTGGATTTCGCCTACCGCGTTCACACCGAGATCGGCCACAACTGCCGCGGCGCCAAGGTCAACGGGCGCATCGTGCCGCTCAATTACAGCCTGCAGACCGGAGAGCAGGTGGAAATCATCACCAGCAAGCAGGGCTCACCGAGCCGTGACTGGCTGAACCCCAACCTGGGCTACATCACCACCTCGCGTTCGCGAGCGAAGATCGTCCACTGGTTCAAGCTGCAGGCCCGGGACCAGAACGTGGCTGCCGGCAAGGCAATGCTCGAACGTGAGCTGGCGCGCCTGGACCTGCCGCCGGTGGATTTCGACAAGGTGGCAGAAAAAGCCAACCTGAAATCTGCCGAGGACATGTTTGCCGCCCTGGGTGCCGGCGATCTGCGCCTGGCGCATCTGGTCAATCTGGCGCAGCAACTGGTGGAACCGGAGCGTGGCCAAGACCAGCTGGAGCTGATTCCGCGCCGTTCGGCACCCTACAAGCCGGGCAAGCGCGGCGACGTGCAGATCCAGGGCGTTGGCAACCTGTTGACGCAGATGGCCGGCTGTTGCCAGCCGCTGCCGGGTGATCCCATTGTCGGCTACATCACGGTTGGCCGTGGCGTCAGCATCCACCGCCAGGATTGCGGCTCGGTGTTGCAACTGGCAAGCCGCGAGCCGGAGCGGATCATCCAGGTCAGCTGGGGCCCGATCCCGGAGAAAACCTATCCGGTGGATATCGTCATCCGTGCCTACGACCGCTCCGGCTTGCTGCGCGACATCTCCCAGATGCTGCTCAACGAGCGGATCAACGTGCTATCGATGAACACTCGCTCCAACAAGGAAGACAGCACGGCGCAGATGCAGCTGACCATCGAGATTCCGGGGTTGAATGCGCTTGGCAGGCTGCTAAGCCGGATCTCTCAGCTGCCCAATATCATCGAGGCCAAGCGCCAGCGAGCCACCTGACCTACTGCGCTCGGCCATACTGCGTTGAAAGCCAGTTGAAAAATGCTCATTGGCAACAGCCAACTCCGCTTTTTCAACTGGCTTTCGCCTTGTCTAGCCTTCGCTCGCTACGGTCAGACTTCACTTGAATCCGTAGGTGAATGTCGCTTTACGCCCACGACGATCACCGCCCATCTTCATCGAGGAATTCATGTACCAACTCAACGATCTTCTGCACCTGATGGCCCGGCTGCGCGATCCGCAGCATGGTTGCCCCTGGGACCTGCAGCAGAACTACGCGAGCATCGTGCCGCATACGCTGGAGGAGGCCTACGAAGTGGCCGATGCCATCGAGAATGGCGACTTCGATCATCTGCCCGGTGAGCTGGGTGACCTGCTGTTTCAGGTCGTCTACTACAGCCAGTTGGCCAGGGAAGAAGGGCGGTTCGATTTTGCCGAGGTGGTGGATGGCATCACCCGCAAGTTGGTTCGCCGCCATCCCCACGTTTTTCCTGATGGCGATCTCTACGGTTCGACCGATCTTCCGCGCCTCGACGAGGCTGCGGTCAAGCGGCGCTGGGAAGAGATCAAGGCCGCCGAGCGTGCGCAGAAAGCCACCGCGCCGGAGCAGTTGTCGCTGCTCGATGACGTGCCTGGGGCGCTGCCGGCCCTGAGTCGTGCCGTCAAACTGCAGAAGCGCACCGCCCAGGTCGGTTTCGACTGGCCGGATGCCTTGCAGGTGATCGACAAGGTGCACGAGGAACTGGATGAAGTGCTGGTGGCCATGAGCGAAAACGATGCCGAGGCCATCACGGAGGAGATCGGAGACCTGTTGTTCGTTACGGTCAATCTGGCGCGGCATCTGAAGGTTGATCCTGAAAACGCCCTGCGCGCAGCCAACCGCAAGTTCGAGCGGCGCTTCCGTTACATTGAGCAGGCCTTGCGGGAAGCGGGGCGGCCCATTGATGATTGTGACCTGGAAGAGCTTGATGCCCTTTGGGGCGAAGCGAAGAAGCAGCAGTTGTAATCCGGCGAGTAGGGTGGATGTCGCTTTTCACATCCACCACACTCCGCTCCATGGGTCGATAGACGCGATCCCCACGTCCATTTGAATACGACGAGACGAACCGACACATGAGTCTTTCCCTTCGCGATCAGCTGCTCAAAGCCGGGCTGGTCAATGAGAAGCAGGTCAAACAGGCCGGCAAGCAGCAAAAGAAACAGCAGCGTCTGGTGAACAAAGGCCAGATTGAGAAGGACGATTCGCAGCGTGAGGCCGCCCTCAAGGCCCAAGCCGAGAAGCTGGCGCGTGATCAGGAACTGAACCGCCAGCAGAAGGAAAAGGCCGAACAGAAGGCTCGCGCTGCGCAGATCAAGCAGCTGATCGAAACCAGCCGCCTGCCCAAGTTGACCACTGAGGATTACTACAACTTCGTCGACGACAAGAAGGTCAAGCGCCTGTCGGTGAACAAGCTGATGCGCGACAAACTCTCCAGTGGTTCGTTGGCCATCGTCCGTCACGGCGGCGGCTATGAAGTGATTCCGCGTGAAGCGGCCTTGAAGATTCAGGAGCGTGATCCACGCCGCATCATCCAGCTCAACACCCAGACCGAAGCACCGGATGCCGATGACCCATACGCCGCCTACCAGATCCCCGATGACCTGATGTGGTAAACCGCCGACGGAAGGACGGATAGAAAACGCGCCACAGCTCTCTACCGATAGACCCGATCGGATCGTCCGATTGCCTCAGTGGAGTATCACGCTATGGGTAACGAATTTATCCGTCATTCCGACGAATTCGACATCGACAGGCTCGGTCAGCAAGCCGGTGGCGTACCGGGCGATCCGGAAGAGCCCGGCGTACCGGACCAGCCCACCGAACCCGGCGTGCCAATGGAGCCTGATCAGCCGCCGCCAGCACCGGTGGCCTGAAACTTCGAGGCTGAATGCGAAGCCAGCTGGCTCAGCATTACACGAGCTACCGAACTGAAAGAGGCGATGACCTCTCTAACAGGCAGACGTCGATGTCGGCGGACTTTTCCGGCCGAAGGCGCTTTTTAGAGAGGGGCTGCCCATGACCACCTGGATCATCGCTTACAACAGAGACGGCAATACCTCGACCTTGAAAACCGATTCCGAGCATCGGCCGGATATCGACGAGGCGGTAGAGCTTGTGACCCGAATGGCCCGTCGAGAATTGGGTGAGGGTGATGTGGAGCATGAGCACGATCCCGATCTGGAGGATACGCCGGCTACCCGCCTGGCCGAGCGCTACGGCATCACCATCACCGGTATCACGCAAGCCTGAATGGCCGAAGGCCGATACGCGGCTTCAGCGTACCTGCCAGACACTCCCCTGACCTGTTACGTAAAGGCGCTGAGCGACGCCGGCGCTGATATCCATCATGCCGGTAAAACTGCCGAAGGCCGGCAGCAGGCTGATTCGCTCGCCGATACAGAAACACGGCAGACGCAGGCTCTGTCGACCACGCCCGTGCAGGCGAAAGGCCGGGTGCAGATGACCGGCCAGGACGTGATGGGTCGAATGCGGCTCGGGTTCGTGCTGCAGGGCAAAGGGGCCGAGCAGCAGCGGTTCAGGCACGACGGTGATCCCCAACTCCACGGGCGGGTCGCCGGCGCGCCGGTCATGGTTGCCGCGTATCAGCGTGATTTCCAGCAGCCGATGGCGTCTGCGCCATGCAAGCAATTGAGCATGTGTTTCGGGCGTGCGAGATTCAGGCGCATGCAGGAAATCGCCGTGAAAGATCAGCCTTTGGCTGGGGTACTGCTGCAGCAGCGTATCGAGGCGCTGGAGATTGGTTTCGGTGGTCCCTTTCGGCACCGGCTGGCCAAGTCGGCGATAGGCGGCGGCCTTGCCGAAATGGATGTCGGCGATCAGCAACGTCTGTTCGGCAGGCCAGTAGATGGCCTTGTCGGCCAGCAGCCAGAGTTCGGTCCGTTCCAGTTCGATGGGCAGAAAGGGATTCATCGCTGTCCTGATGTTGGCCTCGGGAAACTGTCTGCTCGTAGGTTTGATCCATTCGACTGTCGTTCATCGTTGCACAAGGCTGAACGAGTTAAGCCGTTCACCTTGGCTTCGTCCCAGGTGGCGCTGGCGTGCCGTCCTTGCGCTTGCGGGGCTTACGTGCCCGACGGGTTTCACGTTCGACGGTGATGTCGGCGTGGGGTTCGGGCTGGTAGCCGCCGGGGCCGGCGGCCTTGTCCAGTTCGGCGACCATGCGCCGGATTCGGTCGGCCAGTTTTTCCGAACTCATGCTTTCGCGGAAACGTTCGACCATCAAAGGAAAGGCAAGCGGCGTGGTGCGTTTGATCTGGTGTACAGCCAGTCGGCGTTGCTGCAGGCGGGTCAGGGTCTGCTCCAGTCGTTCGATTTCCAACTCCTGGCGCAGCACTTCTTCCTCGGCCTGGGTCAGCAGCAGGTTGGCCGGGTCGTATTGGCGAAACACGTCGAAGAACAGCCCGCTGGACGCCTGCAGCTGGCGGGCACTCTTCTGTGCGCCGGGGTAGCCGGAAAAGACCAGCCCGGCGATACGTGCGATTTCGCGAAAGCGCCGGCGAGCCAGCTCGCTTGCGTTGAGGCTGGCCAGCACGTCGTGCAACAGGTCGTCCGTGTCGAACAGTGTCGGGGTCAGCTCGTGCAGCCAGTCCACGGCGGTGGCTGAAAGCAATTCCAGGCCGTAGTCGTTCACCGCAATGGAAAAGGTCAGTGGCTGGCGCTGGCCCATGCGCCAGGCCAGCAGGCTGGCCAGCCCCAGATGCACATGGCGACCGGCGAAGGGATAGAGAAAAAGATGCCAGCCCTCACGGGATTTCATCACTTCAGCCAGCAGTGTGGTTTCGCTGGGCAGCGACGACCAGTCCATTTGCACCTGCAGCAGCGGCTGCACCAGGCGCATCTCGTCACTGTCGAAGTGACCACGCGAGGCGGCGCCCAGTTGCTCCACCACGGCATCGGCCAGTTCACTGGAAAGCGGCATCCGCCCACCGTTCCAGCGTGGCACCGCTGCCTTTCTGCTGGTGGCGCGGTTGACGTAGACGGTCATGTTCTCCACCCGCACCAATTCCAGCAGCCGTCCGCCGAAGAGAAAGCAGTCGCCGGGACGCAGGCGAGCGATAAAGCCTTCCTCGACACTGCCCAGCGAGCGCCCGGTGCCCCCTCTGGCCCAGAATTTCACCGTCAGGCTGGCATCGCTGACAATGGTGCCGATGCTCATTCGGTGACGCAGGGCGACGCGCTTGCTCGGCACCTTCCACAGGCCGCTCTCATCGGGCTCGACCCGTTGGTAATCCGGGTAGGCGGTCAGCGAGTGCCCGCCGTGGCGGACGAAGGCCAGCGCCCATTGCCATTGGGCATGATCCAGTTCGCGATAGGACCAGGCCTGGCGCACTTCGGCGAAGAGGTCATCTGGGCGGAAACCTCCACCCAGCGCCATGCTGACCAGATGCTGCACCAGCACGTCCAGCGGCTGGTGCGGGGCGCTTCGGGCTTCGATCCGGCGTTCGGCGACTGCCACCTGAGCCGCGGCGGCCTCGATTACTTCCAGGCTGTGAGTCGGCACCAGCGTCACTCGCGAGGTGCGACCGGGTGCATGGCCGGAACGTCCGGCACGCTGCATCAGCCGCGCCACGCCCTTGGGCGAGCCGATCTGCAGGACCCGTTCAACTGGCAGAAAATCCACGCCCAGATCCAGGCTGGAGGTACAGACCACCGCCTTTAACGCACCCTGTTTCAGGCCCAGCTCGACCCAGTCGCGCACCTCGCGGGCCAACGAGCCGTGGTGCAGGGCGATCAGCCCGGCCCAGTCCGGGCGCGCTTCGAGCAGCGCCTGATACCAGCGCTCGGCCTGCGAGCGGGTGTTGGTGAATACCAGCGAGGTGGCGGCTGATTCGATCTCCTCGACCACCTGCGGCAGCATGCGCAAGCCCAGGTGCCCGGCCCAGGGGAAACGCTCGATGCTCGGCGGCAGCAGGCTGTCGATGGCCAATGGTTTGTCGATCCGGCCCTGAACCAGCCGGCCCTGAGCGGGGTATAGCAGGATGTCCTTCGCAGCCTGCAGGTTGCCCAGGGTGGCGGACAAACCCCAGACGATCAGCTCCGGTATCCAGCGACGCAGTCGCGCCAGCGCCAGTTGGAGTTGTACGCCGCGCTTGTTGCCCAGCAGCTCGTGCCATTCGTCCACGATCACCATGCGCAGCTGGCCGAAGGCCTGCCGGGCGTCGGCACGGGTCAGCAGCAGGGTCAGGCTTTCCGGCGTAGTCACCAGCGCACTGGGCAGGCGTCGGCTCTGGCGTGCACGTTCGGCACTGCCGGTGTCGCCAGTGCGCAGGCCGATGCGCCAATGGATGCCCAGCTCATCCACTGGCGTCTGCAGGGCGCGGGCGGTGTCGGCGGCCAGGGCGCGCATGGGGGTGATCCAGAGGACGGTAAGCGAAGCCGGCTTGTCAGGGCTGGCCGCGACGCTGGCAAAGCGCTCCAGTGCCCCTAGCCAGACCGCATAGGTCTTTCCCGAACCGGTGGTGGCGTGCAGCAGGCCGGATTCGCCTTGACGTATCGCCTGCCAGACTTTCTGCTGGAAGGGAAAGGGCTGCCAGGCGCGGCGTAAGAACCAGGTTTCGGCAAGATTGCTGCCTGACGATGGTGAAGCCTCGCGCATGCGTCATACCGTCTGGTGGAATTTTGCCTGCAGACCTTTCCGGTCGGCTCAGATCCCTTCCGTCAGGAAGGGGGCCGGCCTTTTGCAAGCGCCATCAGATCTGACAGCACACGGACGGACTCTGCTCGAAGCCGATTGCTCAGATCGCCACCAGCCCGCGCACACCCTCGGCTTCCATGTTCTGGCCTCGGCCCTGCTGAACCACCTCGCCGCGGCTCATCACCAGATACTGGTCAGCCAGTTCGGCAGCGAAATCGTAGAACTGCTCGACCAGCAGAATGGCCATGTCGCCGCGGGCAGACAGCTTTCTGATCACCAGGCCGATTTCCTTGATGACCGAGGGCTGAATGCCTTCGGTGGGCTCGTCGAGAATCAACAGGCGTGGCTTGCTGGCCAGCGCCCGGCCAATGGCCAGTTGCTGCTGCTGGCCACCGGAGAGATCACCACCACGGCGCTGCTTCATCTCCTCGAGTACCGGGAAGAGTTCGTAGATGAAACCCGGCACTTCCCTGGCTTCTCTGGCGCTGAAACGCGAAAGGCCCATCAGCAGGTTTTCCTCGACTGTCAGCCGACCGAAGATATCCCGGCCCTGGGGCACATAGGCGATGCCGGCCTGCACCCGCTGGTGGGGCTTGAGTCCCGTGATCGGCTTGCCTTCCCAGTTGACTGAACCTTCCCTGGCCGGAATCAGGCCCATCAGGCACTTGAGCAGGGTGGTCTTGCCAACGCCGTTGCGGCCAAGCAGGCAGGTAACTTCGCCGACTTTCGCCTCGAACGACAGGCCGCGCAGGATATGGCTGCCGCTGTAGTACTGGTGCAATTGCTGGACTTGCAGCATGTGCGACTCCTTCACTTGGTGGATAAGCCTCTGGCGTTATCCACCCTACGGTTAGGTTTGCGTTGATGCGGGCATGGACGTTTGGCGGGCGTAGGGTGGATGACGCTTTATCCATCCACCGCGGACTGCCATGGGTGGGGAAAAACGCGTTATCGACCCTCCGGATCAGTCACCGCCCCAGATAAACCTCGATCACCCGTTCATCGGCCTGGACCTTCTCCAGCGACCCTTCGGCCAGCACCTGGCCTTGGTGCAGCACGGTGACGTGATCGGCGATGGAGCCGACGAAGCCCATGTCGTGCTCGACCACGACCAACGAGTGCGTCCGCGCCAGTGATTTGAACAGCGTGGCGGTGAATTCGGTTTCGGCATCGGTCATGCCGGCTACCGGCTCGTCGAGCAGCAGCAGGTGCGGCTGCTGCATCAGCAACATGCCGATCTCCAGGAACTGCTTCTGGCCGTGCGAGAGCAGCCCGGCAGGGCGGCGTCGTGCACCCTCCAGCCGAATGGTGGTCAGCACCTCGTCGATGCGGTCCTTCTGCTCGCCGGAGAGCTTCGCTTTCAGGCTGGCCCACACTGACTTGTCGGCTTTCTGCGTCAGCTCAAGGTTCTCGAACACCGAAAGCGCCTCGAACACCGTGGGCTTCTGGAACTTGCGACCGATGCCGGCCTGGGCGATCTCGACTTCGCTCATGCGAGTCAGGTCAAACTGCTCGCCGAACCAGGCCTTGCCACTGTCGGGCCGGGTCTTGCCGGTGATCACGTCCATCATCGTGGTCTTGCCGGCGCCGTTGGGACCGATGATGCAGCGCAGTTCGCCGATGCCGATGTACAGATTGAGATCGGTCAACGCCCGGAAGCCGTCGAAGCTGACGTTGATTCCCTCCAGAGTAAGGATGGTGCCGTGACGGACGTTGACGGCCTTGCCGATCAGTTGACCTTTGTCCAGCGGCAGGTCGGCCTGGTAGGTGGCAGCGTTCATTGCTCTTTCTCCTTGCGCAGCAGACCGATCACGCCCTTGGGCAGGTACAGGGTGACGATGATGAACAGCGCACCGAGGGCGAACAGCCAGTATTCGGGGAAGGCCACGGTGAACCAGCTCTTCATGCCGTTGACGAGGCCGGCGCCGAGCAGCGGGCCGATCAGCGTGCCGCGCCCGCCGAGGGCGACCCAGACGGCGGCCTCGATGGATTGCGTCGGTGCCATCTCGCTGGGGTTGATGATGCCCACCTGCGGCACGTAGAGCGCGCCGGCCAGACCGCAGAGCACCGCCGACAGGGTCCAGATGAACAGCTTGTAGCCGCGCGGATCGTAGCCGCAGAACATCAGGCGGTTTTCCGCATCACGCAGCGCGGTCAACACGCGACCGAATTTGCTGCGTGCCAGGTGCCAGCCGAGGTACAGGCTGCCTACGAGCAGGGCGACGGTGGCCAGGAACAGCGTGGCGCGAGTGGCCGGGGCCGAGATCGAGAAGCCGAGGATGGTCTTGAAGTCGGTGAAGCCGTTGTTGCCCCCGAAGCCGGTCTCGTTGCGAAAGAACAGCAGCATGCCGGCGAAGGTCAGCGCCTGGGTCATGATCGAGAAGTACACGCCCTTGATCCGCGAGCGGAAGGCGAAGTAACCGAAGACGAAGGCCAGCACGCCCGGAACCAGCACCACCAGGCACATCGCCCAGAGGAAGCTGGACGTGCCGTACCAGTACCACGGCAACTCGTTCCAGGCGAGAAAGCTCATGAAGGCGGGCAAGCCGTCGCCGGCGCTTTCACGCATCAGATACATGCCCATGGCGTAACCGCCGAGCGCGAAGAACAGACCGTGGCCGAGCGACAGCAGCCCCGCATAGCCCCAGACCAGGTCCAGCGCCAGGGCGACGATGGCGTAGCAGAGAATCTTGCCGACCAGCGTCAGGGTGTAGGCCGAGACGTGGAAGGTGTTGTCTGCCGGCAACAGGTGCAGCAGCGGCATGGCGAGCAGGGCGACAAGTACGATGCCGAGGGCGACGGCGGTGAGTTTCGGGCCGGCCTTTTGCACGGCGGTCAGGGTGAGTGGCTGGTTCAATCGATGACCCTCCCTTTGAGGGCGAACAGGCCCTGCGGACGCTTCTGGATGAACAGGATGATCAGCGCGAGGATCAGGATCTTGCCCAGCACCGCGCCGATCTGTGGTTCGAGAATCTTGTTGGCTATCCCTAAGCCAAACGCGGCGAAGATGCTGCCGGCCAGTTGGCCGACACCGCCGAGCACCACCACCAGGAAGGAGTCGATGATGTAGCCCTGGCCGAGGTCGGGGCCGACATTGCCAATCTGGCTCAGCGCCACGCCACCCAGCCCGGCGATGCCGGAGCCGAGCCCGAAGGCCATCATGTCGATACGCCCGGTCGGCACGCCGCAGCAGGCGGCCATGTTGCGGTTCTGCGTCACTGCACGTACGTTCAGGCCCAGGCGCGTCTTGTTCAGCAGCAG
>ERZ869909.1104-NODE-1104-length-23629-cov-6.003142_pt1 | contig 23629 bp, 24 predicted proteins | sample MGYA00520892_ERZ869909 | MGnify/ENA primary metagenome ERZ869909 (study PRJEB32215, sample SAMEA104723947) | bioreactor metagenome | biome: bioreactor; feature: anaerobic bioreactor; material: water | place: China | collected 2015-03-12 ... | reverse complement strand
AACCGCGACGGCGTCTGCTACAGCCTGGCCGACGCGGTTCATGCAGCGGACGTTGGGAGGTTCCGGAACAAATCTGATGAAGAGATGCGTTTGTGCCGAGGGAAGATAGATAAGTTCTGCGCGGCCATGGCGCCGGCTGTTTTTACGGATAGATATAGGCTCCCAACCTTGCAGCCGTTTACTTGGAAACCGAAAGCTGCGTCCGACGAGACGCGCCTAACCCTGAGGGATTGAAAACCCCTCGTCTCGGCCGCTGTCCGTTCGGGACCGCGTGATACAACCGAGACGCATTATGTCCTTCCAAACTCTTGCCGACGCACTTGAGGGTCACGCTGCCGCAGACGCTGATGCAATTCGAGCGTTTCTGGCTGCCAGTCACGCCGCTGACATCGCGCAGTTCCTCAAGGACTACGAAGCCCAGATCGATTGGCGCGTCCTGGACTTTCTCGATATCACGAAGCAGGCCGAGGTTCTCGGCTATCTCGATCGCGGGGAACAGGTCGCCCTGGCGCGCTCGGCGCCCCGAAGCCGGCTTGCCGCTGTCGTCACCGAGATGGACGCGGATGAGCGGGCCGACCTTTTCAATGCGCTGACGGAGGATGAGCAGGAGGCACTTCTGCCCGCCCTCGCCCAGGCGGAACGGGAGGATATCCGGCGCCTAGCGTCTTATAAGGACGGCACCGCCGGCGCCATCATGACGTCCGACTATGCGGTGCTGAGCCCAAAGCTGTCGGCTCGCCAGGCGCTCGATACCCTAAGACGCGAAGCCCCGGACAAGGAGACCATCTACCGCGCCTATATCGTCGATGCGGACCGCAAGCTCCTCGGATCGGTTCGGTTGCCGCAGCTTATCCTCGCCGCCCCCGATACCCCGATTGAAAACATCATGGAACGCGAAACCGGTGCCGTCCGGGTCGATGAGGATCAGGAAAGCGTGGCCCGCAAGATCGCCCGCTACGATGTCATCGCGCTGCCGGTCGTCGATGCGGAGGAGCGAATTGTCGGCATCGTCACACATGACGATGCGCTCGACGTCATCACCGAGGAAGTGACCGAGGATATTCACAAATCAGGCAGTGTGGGCCAGCTCGCCGAAAGCGTCGGCCGCGCCTCGATCGTGATGCTCTACCGCGCGCGCGTCTTCTGGCTGGTCTTGCTTGTTTTCGGAAATATCTTTTCTGGCGCGGGCATCGCACACTTCGAGGATGTGATCTCCGCGCACATGCCGCTGCTCTTCTTTCTTCCGCTGCTCATTGCCTCGGGCGGCAATGCAGGCTCGCAAGCCTCGACGCTCACGGTCAGAGCAATGGCCACGGGAGAGGTGCACCTCGGCCATTGGGGACGCATGCTGGGCAGGGAAGCCATGGTCGCCGGGTTTCTCGGGGCGACTATGGCGATCGCTATCTATGGAATCGGCCTTTGGCGCGGCGGAGCGGACATCGCCCTGGTCGTCGCTCTGGCCATGATTTTGATCGTTCTCGCTGGCTCCTTGATCGGACTCACCTTACCGTTCGTGCTGATCCGGATCGGGTTTGATCCTGCAACAGCCAGCGGACCTCTGGTCACGTCGATCGCCGATATCGCGGGGGTCTTGATCTATTTCGGTATCGCTCAAGCATTTCTCCTCTGAGGCCGGACAATAGGACCAATGCGGGATCGTGCTGTTGTCGATCTCCAATGCAATCAACCTCGGAAATCCGCAGCGACGAAACGGGAAGCAATCGATGGAGACGGTTTTTACGGTAGACCTTTAGCACGGCGCCGAGCACGTCATTGCTCGCGCGGCCCCACTTGCTCGTGAGCAGGAGACTACGCTCATCGTCCATCACGAGAGGGAATGCCGGACACAGAAAGCTTAAGGTGGCTTTGGGGGCGAGCACTGAAGCACAGCATGTCTGCACCTGGCCCGTTGCTGCGTCGGACAATTTGGCGTTTAGTCCCATGTGTGGACGGCACCCCGTTGGCAAGGTTTTTTTGGCTTGTCACAAAGAGCTGGTCGGTAGCGCCCATGTGTCCGGCCTTTTTGCTCGGCGCGAACACCGATGGCCTTCATGCTATCCGCAAGATCAGCTCCCGATCAAAAGCACGCGCTCAAGGCGCCCTGGGACAATTGGGTTTTGCCGATCCCGGTGGTCGACCGCTTACTGCATGGCTTTCCTTTTGCCCTCTCCAACCTCGTGAAGCGTGCCCTGTTGGACCCGCTCGTTCCTATGCGGCCTGTGGCACTGGTTCGTGATACGCACCGCCGCGCGCCATCAGCACCCATGCGATCCTTGCCATCTTGTTGGCCATGGCGACGGCAGCGATCTTGGTCGTGCGCCGTTGCAGAAGCTTGAGCAGCCAGGGACGACGCGTGCCATGACGCTGCGCGTATCGGATCACCGCCAGGCCACCGACGACGAGTAGCCATCGCAGGTAGTGGTCGCCACGCTTCGATATCTTCCCGAGGCGCTCTTTGCCGCCGCTCGATGATTGCTTCGGCACCAGACCGATGAACGCGGCGAAGCTCCTGCCGTTCTTGAAGGTCGAAGCGTCGCCGATGGAAGCGACGAGCGCACTCGCGGCAAGCGGCCCTATGCCGGGGATCGTAGCAAGGCGCTTGCTCGCCTCGTTCGACTTGTGCCAGGCCATCACCTGCCGGTCGAGCTCGAGGATCTGGCCCTGCAGAAGGCAGTACTGATCTACTAGGCACATCAGTGCGCCGCGTGTCACATCTGGAATGCGGTCATCTTCGCCTGAGGTTATGATGTCGACCAGCCGCGACAGCCCGACTCTGCCGATGCTCTCTGTGATGCCGAACTCCGCGAGGTGCGCTCGGATCGTGTTGCCCACCCGTGTTCGGTGCCTGATCAACATCGCCCGTGTCCGATGCAGCACCAGCACGCTTTGCTGCTCGATGGTCTTCGTATCGGCGAACCGCATGTTCGGGCGCGTAACCGCCTCGCAGATCGCCTCGGCATCTGCCGCATCGTTCTTCTGTGTCTTCACGTAGGGTTTCACATACGCTGGCGGCATGAGCCGGACTTGGTGGCCGAACCGAGCAATCGTGCGCGCCCAATGATGCGCTGTGGCGCACGCTTCGATGCCGACGAGGCAGGGGTCAAGCTTGGCAAAGAAAGCTTCGACCTGCCCACGCCGGAGCTTGCGGCTGAGGACCTTCTGCCCATGAGCATCGACGCCGTGGGCGTGGAACACGTTCTTAGCGATATCGAGGCCGACCGTGACTGGCTGCGCCATCTGACTTCCCTCCATCTAAAGCCCGAGAACCTTACCGGTCTCCGGGCCGGGTGATGGATGCCGTCCACAGCATCAATAGCGGCTGTTACATCGCTACAGGGACTCGGCGGTGACGCGGCTACTTGGTCCTTTCAAAAACGGGCACAAAGCTGACATTGCGACTGTTGGCGATAGGAACCGCCGATTTGGGTGGCTGCGCCAGCGTCACAGCGTCGGGGACCGCAGGATTCTTAGCCGGGTGGACACATCGTTCGCTGGGCGCCAGATGGCCTCCGCCACTTCGCGTTCATTCGTCACCGCGCTTGACTGCCCGAACGCTGAAGGCATGGAACGAGCGTAAGACGATGCTCGCGTGTGGGGTGTGCACTCGCGGCAGGATGTTGTGTTGTGATCGTTCGTCATGACTTATCCTTTCGTGGCCCTTTCCGCCAGGGTGGTGACGCTTGAATTTCAAAGCGCCGATAGCAAGCCCAACTCGTCCTGGACTGCATATCGCGCGTCCAGCTCGAGCGGGCTCCTGAGCGGGATGACGCCAACGAATTTTCTTTTGCTGCGAACGATCCCACGGAGTCTTGGGATCAGGTCATGATAATGGCGTGCGCATCACCTTCGCGTTTGAGAACGTTGACCGACACGTCGCTTCCATGGCGGGCAATACGGACATCGAGCCTCGATCTGCCAACGACAATTCTGCGCACAATGACCTCGTCCAAAAAGTTAGGCAGGGTCGGCTTGGTAAACCGAACGCGCTCCGCGTCGTGCTCAATCGAAATACCGAGACACGCGCCGAGACACGCGAACGGCGAAACCGCCGCCCACGCTTGCGGTGAGCATGCCACGGGATAGGCAACGGGGCCTCGCCCGGCTTTGCGCGTGAAGCCGCAGAACAGTTCCGGAAGACGACGATCCTGCTGATAGCCGACGGCCGAAAACAACCCCTCGAAGAGAGCGGCAGCTTCGGCTTTGAATCCGTATCGATCGAAGCCGAGCGCGATGAGCGCATTGTCGTGCGGCCAGACAGACCCGTTGTGGTAAGACATCGGATTGTGCCGCGACTCGCTATGAGCGACAGTGCGGATCCCCCAACCGCTGAATGAATCTCGGCGCATCAGAGATGCAACCACCTTGCGAGCCGATGTGGACGCTGCGATACCGGTGAAGAGCGCGTGACCCGCATTCGACGTGAGCACCTTACAGGGCTGCTTTTTTCCATCCAATGCGAGGACATATGTGCCGATGTCCTCGCACCAGAAAGCGCATTCAAAGCGTTCCCTTAGATCGTCGGCAGCTTCTCTCAAGCGTTTCGCCATCACAGGCTCGCCGAAATGCTCCGCAAGCTTGGCGGCCTCGCGCTTGGCGCCGTAGATATAAGCCTGCACCTCCACCAAGGCGATCGGCCCCTCGGCCAATGAGCCATCGGCGTGGAAAATCGAGTCGTGGCTGTCCTTCCAGCCCTGGTTGGCAAGCCCGTTCGGCGTCTCGCGCATGTATTCCACGAAGCCGTTGCCATCGCGATCGCCGAACACGTCGCACCAATTGAGTGCGGCCTGGACGTTGGGCCAGATCTTCTCCAACGTCGAAACGTCCCCGGTCCGCTCGAAATAGAGGCCTGCCAGCATAACGAACAACGGGGTGGCATCGACCGTGCCGTAATAGCGGCGAAACGGGATCTCGCCGAGCTGCGCCATTTCGCAGTTGCGCCGTTCGTGCAGGATCTTTCCAGGCTGCGCGTCCGAGTCTGGGTCGTGGTGCGTCGCTTGTGTTTCAGCCAAGTGCAGCAGCACCCCGCGGGCGATCGCGGGATCAATCCAGAGCATCATCATCGCCGTTATGATGCCGTCGCGGCCGAACACGGTATTGTACCAGGGAATTCCGGCGTAGGGGTACAGCTCCTCGCCGGCGCGCGTCGAAAGCGTATAGATATCGGCCGTCGACCGGCACATCAGTTCGTCGAAGAGTGGATTGGAACTCTCGATCGTCGTGATGTTCTGCGTGTCGGTGCGGGTGGCGCTACGCTTGGCCCGATAGGCGGAATGGAAGCTTGCGGACGCCTGAGTTTCCCCGTTCTCACCGAATGCTGCTGTAACGAGGATCGTCGAACGCTCTCCGGCCTTGAGGAGACGCTCGAAGACGGCCCGATGCACGCCCAGCCGTTGTGGGGTGGGCGTAAAGGTCAGCGTGGTGCGCCGCTCAACGCCGTCGAGCCCATTGTAGACGTAGCGTACCGCGTCAGCTGCCGTCTTTTCGCTCCTGATCTTGCCTCGCCGTGAACGAGGCATTCCGCGCACTTCGAACAGATCGACGAAATCGGCATCGAACACCAGCTCGATGGAGACCAGTCGTTCCACGGTGTCGTAGTTCCTGAGTGCGATGCGTTCATAGGAGGCGGCGTTCCAGAGAAATTTCGTCCGCGAGATCGCAATCGTGTCGCGCGTGATTGGGTGCGGACTTGGAGGCTCGACGTCGGCGTTGGTGAGGTCGATCGACAAGGCCGAGTTGTCGTCGTGAATGACGGAGGAGAGCAGCAGCGGCCTCTGCCCCGAGCAGATCAGCTTTAGCCGCGAGAGAAATCGCATGTCGCGATAATAGATGCCTTCCGGCGTGCCCGGCTCGACTCCCAGATCGCCATATGCGTCCAGAACCGCAAACGCGTCCCCATGCTTCAGCGTGCGGAGCGTACGCTCCGTCAGCGATGAGCGGGCTTCGATGTGATAATCGGAGTCGTCTGGCGCGCGATCCCCGATGTCGGTCGGCTTTTCGACTGTCATGCTACTCCAGTGCCAGCAGGTCGCTCCACCTCACCTCAATGACCGGTCCGCCACAGATACCATACCGCTTGCATCGCGGGCGGGGATCGCATGGTCACCGATAGCGTATGCGGCCGCACCAAAGCGAGAACCCGCAAGCGATGATGGCGCCGGCCAGTAATTCGCCAACTGGCGCTGATAGACGGTCACGTAGGCGTTCGCCATTTTCTCCACGGTGAAGCGGAGCTCGAATGCTTGCCGCACGATGGAGCGGTCGAGGGCCAGGCTCTTGCCGACCGCCTCGACGCCTTCATCGATGGAGGAGACCATGAAGCCGGAAACGCCTTCGGTGATGACCTCCGGCACCGACCCGTTTCCCCACGCGATCACCGGCGTACCGGCTGCCATCGCCTCGATCATCACCAGTCCGAACGGCTCGGGCCAGTCGATCGGGAACAGCAGAGCGCGCGCGTTTCCGAGGAACGCGCCTTTCTGCTGGTCGTCGATCTCGCCAATGAATTCGATCAAGGAATGATCGAGCATCGGCTTGATGATCTCTTCGAAATAGTCGGTGTCGGCGGGGTCCACCTTGGCGGCGATTTTCAAAGGCATCCCGGCGCGCTTGGCGATTTCGATGGCGCGATCCGGCCGCTTGTCCCGGCAGATGCGTCCAAGGAACGCGAGATAGTCTCCGCCGTGCTTACTGAACTGGCCCATGGCCGGCGGCAGGCCGTGCGGAATAGTGTCGACCCAATTCACGTACGAGGGCATCGGGAGGCGCTGATGATCTGAGATCGAGACGACGGGCATTCCGGGGAATGCATTGTAAATCGGCATGTTGTCGGGAAGATCCAGACGCCCGTGCATCGTTGTGATGGTCTTGTAGTCGATGAGGTGGAAGAGCGGATGCTGGAGAAGGTCGACGTGGAAATGAATGATGTCGAACTCAGACGCCATGCGCCTCACTTTGGAAAGCATGACGAGATGCGTTGCCAAATGATCGTTGATCCCGGCGAGCCTCAGTCCGTGCGGACAAGAGGGGACAAGTCTAGCTGATGTTTCCGAGTCGCCGGAGGCGAAGAGGGTGACCTCGTGGCCCTGGCGAACGAGTTCTTCGGTCAACCATGAGACGACCCGCTCTGTGCCTCCGTAGAGCTTCGGCGGTACGGATTCGGCAAGAGGTGCGACTTGCGCAATTTTCATCTGTGATCTTTCGTACGACCGCCACAAGGGCGGTCAAGCCTAGAAAACGAAACGCATGAGGAGACTTCGATGGCGACGGGATGTCAGCCTCAGTCTTTGGTCTCCATTCGCTTGCAGACCACTCTCCACCGATCCCTTGTCATGTGCGTTTCGGGATCCCAGAGGTCCATGCACGATGCGATCTTCTGCGCCTTCGTCGGGCGCACGTAGCCGTGGCCTGTGGTTGGTTGCTCCACAGCCTGCACACCCGGTACGGTAGATTCGTCGCGGCCGTGGGCAGCCGACGATAACAAGAACGTCGCGATGAGCATGATGAACATAACAACCGAGAACGCTCTGTCGCTCATGGGCGTCATCCTCGAGCTTGCCGCCCTCATCTGCCACGCCAGGCCAATAGCACGACGACAGCGCCGACCACGGCTGCGAGATAGAGCACGAGCGGCGAGGGCAGGAGGCCGAGCACCACACCGACGTGGAAGCCGATAAATGCGCCTGCGACGCCCACCAGCGCGGATGTAGTATCGCTCTGTGTTCCGACGGCGACGTTTCGGCCCCACCACCCGCGTCCGTAGCGGTTGAAGGCAAGGCCAACTATCGCGCCAATTGCGGTGACGATGATGAGCGTAGCGAGTGCGGTCGTGACTATGGGCATTTTTCGCTCCAAGTTTGCTCTCAGACCACCGTCACAATAGGTGTGGCCGTATAGGCTGAGCGATTATCTCCACCGTATCGCAGTGCAAACGGAAGCGTCAGGCTCGGAAACTACTCAGAGCGGCGCAAACCCCAGGCCCGCTATCAAACGCAAACGTGATTGGTATTTGGCGCGGGCAATCACCATCTCTCTGTTAGAGATCGGCGCAGCAACGCGCTCGTCCGAAAACAAGGAGAAAACATGAGAATCTGGAACGCACCGCAGGTGCGCGAGCAGGCTGTTGGCCTCGAGGTCACGAGCTACCTGCCCGCCGAGATCGACATCATCTAAGCTGTCGGTTTCTCAAGAGGACGCGGCGCCCGTCGAAGCGGGCGTCGTTTTCGTATCGCAGAAGATGCGTCGTCTCATCGGATTTTTTGGAACGGTACACCATGGCGGACATCTGGCGAGGCACTGCACGTTTCAAGCGGCGGACGGAGATCGCACAAGCGATCATACGCAGAATGATCATCGGAGTGACGTTGCAGCGGCGGCTCGCCAAAGACTCTCACATTGAAAAGCAGGAGCGGAACTCGCAGCAGCGCACGAGCATCGAACGCTGGGAGAATGAAGGCGGCACAAGCGACGCATAGCGCTGCAAGACGACCATGAGAAAGCCGGTGCATGTTATGCACCGGCTTGCCGTCGGGCTGGCCCTGGGAGAAGACGGACGGGCTCAGATCTTCAGCGGAGCTGGTGCAACGGGCGGCTTTCCGGGAGGGATCAGGCGGCGGGCGACGACTTCGGGATCGCCGACAGGGATCGGGGTTCCAGTCAGGTCCGGCGCAGATGACTCCGGGGTGCCGGGTTGCGCAATCGCAGCTGCTTCGGAAGGAGTCCTTGGGGTCTCGATCATGATGTCCTCGCGAAATGAATGATGTGGTCTTGAGTTTTATTCCCGCTCGTTCGAGACCGGGCCGATCGTTACGAATGCGTGCCCCTTGATCTCGTGCCCGACACTGCGGCAAACCGCGATGATCGCTTAGACTCGGAATGTACCTAGTTGCTTTCCCGCTCTTCGCCCTATCCAATACGAGTACTGGAGCCTTCGGAGCACCTCACACTGACACTATCGGTCCCATGCGTGAGCCGTCTTCTCCATTTCGGGCAAGAGGATGCTCGCAGCGGGCACTTCAAGCGTCCAGCTCACGCCGCCTGCGTCAAAACCATGCGTTGCGGCTCCATTGAATGTTGCGGCCGTAATCCGTTGCAAGATCACGGAGCCGAAACCTCGATGAGCGGGCGGGGTGACCGCAGGGCCGTTCTCCTCGCGCCAGACGAGACGAAAGCGTTTGCCTCCGCCATTGCCGGGCGCAAGATACCAGCGCACGGAGATTGCACCTTCCGGCACGGAGAGCGCCCCATACTTCGTAGCGTTTGTCGCCAGCTCGTGCAGCGCAAGTCCGAGGTTCTGCGTCGCCTCGCGCTCCAGCATGGCGTCCGGGCCTGTCACGACGACGCGCGTTCCATCGACCGTGACAAAGGGCTCGAGCTGCCTGCGCACCAGTTCGTCGAGACTGACGCCCCCTTCACCCTGATGAATGAGCAGATCCAGGGAACGGGACAGCGCGTCAAGGCGTTGAGAAAATTCGGACTGGAACGCACTGAGATCGCTGCTGTGTTGCAGGGTGTGGCTGGCTATTGCCTGTACGACGGTCAGTAGATTTTTCGTACGATGGCCGAGTTCCTTGACGACGAGCTGGAGACGCTTCTCCCTCGCAAGAAAGCGATCCATCAGGTCGCTCCTGGAATATGCCGGAACCCCCTTGCGTGTGAACCCTCTTTCAGGGGGCGTGGACGTCAATTTCGGCATGACAACACACTCCCTGCACCAAAAGAACGGTCGCTTATCGGAGGCGGAGCTGGGTTTGATCTGGTGGCCTCAATTCCGCACGGACTGGAGACACTCTAACCGTTGCCAAAGACGGGCCGAAGCGTCGGATTTTACCTATGCTCCTAATCGGGGCCCTCAGCGCAGCAAGACGTGCTAGGATAGTGAATTCTTTGCTCTTCCTATGGTGGAAGACAGGTCTCTAAGAAAGCGGCACAATGGCTGGACCCCGTCCAGACGAAGAGGACGCCGCGCTAGAACCGGGCGAACAGCGCGCGCCGAACGGCATCCTGACAACGTTGCCCTTTGCCGTCGTCGGATTGGAGCCTCGGCGGGCGGCCTTGACGCTTTCCAGCGCTTTTTCGACGCCATCCCTGCGGATAGCGGCATGGCGTTTGTCCTGATTCAGCACCTGGATCCGACACATGCCAGCATGATGAGCGAGTTGCTGGCTCCTCACACAAGAATGCCCGTCGTCGAAGCGGACGACGGCAGGCGGGTCGAAGCCGATCACGTCTACCTCATTCCACCCGGCTCCTACCTCGCCTTGCGCGACGGCGTGCTGTGGCTCTCGAACCCGCGCGAGCGTCACGGCGCGCGAATGCCGCTCGACTTCTTCCTCCGCTCCCTCGCCAATGAGTGTGGCGAGCGCGCGCTTTGCGCGATCCTGTCCGGCACCGGCACCGACGGAAGCATAGGCCTCAAAGCCGTGCACGAGCAGGGCGGGCTCGTTGTCGTGCAGGACCCTCACGAGGCCCAGCATGATGGGATGCCGCGCAGCGCCATCGATACGGGCTGCGCCGATTTCATTCTGCCGGTCGGCAAGATGCCCCAGGCGTTGATCACGTTCTGCCGCCATGCGTATGCCAACGGCGGTTCAAATGCTTCGAGTGAGGCAACCGCCGACAGCGGACCGACCGAGATCATCGCTCTCCTGACCGAGATGACCTCCCACGACTTTTCCCTTTACAAGCCCGGCACGCTGCACCGGCGCATCGAGCGGCGCATGGCGCTGGCCGGGATCGAGGACCGCGAGCGCTATTTGGAGATCTTGCGCAAGAATTCCGGCGAGCGCGAGCTTCTGGCCCGGGATCTCCTGATCAACGTCACGCAATTCTTCCGGGATCGCCTCGCCTTCGACATGCTGGGCCAGTCGATCGTCCCGGAACTGGTCCGCGAGCAGCCTCCGGGCCAGCCGATCCGGGTCTGGGTGCCAGCCTGCAGCTCCGGCGAGGAAGCCTACTCGATCGCCATCCTGTTTCTTGAGGCCATCGCCGCAAGCAAGACCAACGTCAAGGTGCAGGTTTTCGCGTCCGACATCGAGCCCGGCTGCGTGGCCTTCGCCCGTGACGGGTCCTATCCTGAGCACATTCAGGCCGACGTGACGCCGGAACGGCTCACCCGCTACTTCGTCAAGCAGGACGGCGGGTATCGCGTCGTCCGAGAGCTTCGCGAGGCCGTCGTCTTCACGACGCAGAACCTTCTCTCCGACCCGCCGTTCTCGCGCCTCGATCTCATCTCCTGCAGGAACGTGCTGATCTACCTGTCTTCGGAAGCACAGGAACGAACCCTCTCGCTCTTTCATTTTGCGCTTCGCGAGCAGGGCGTTCTGCTCCTGGGAGCCTCGGAGACGGTCGGCAAGCACGGCGATCACTTCGCGCCCATCAGCAAAGCGCATCGTATCTACCGGCACATCGGTCGAAGCCGGCCGGGCGAGACCGCATTTCCCATTCCCAGTGGCCGGCTTGGATATCGACCGCCGACCTTGTCGCCGACAGGGCGGGCGAGCCCCGTGCCGACGCTTGCTGACGTTGCAACGCATGCGCTGATGGACGCCTACGTGCCGGCCGCGGTTCTCATCGACAGCAAGCGCGAGCCTCTGCACTACTTTGGGGAGATGGATAGCTATCTCAAGATCACACCTGGCGAGGCAAGCCGGGACATTGTCGCCATGGCCCGCGAGGGGTTGCGCAGCAAGCTTCGCCTCGCGATCCAGCGCGGCCCCACAGAGCAAGGCACTGCCCGCGTTGCCGGTGGCCGCGTAAACCGCGACGGCCGCCCGGTGGGAGTCACGATCGGCGTCATGCCGGTCTCCCGCGACGGCGAGGAGTTCCAGCTCGTCAGCTTTACAGATGAAGGCAACGCCGACGCCGCGACTGACGGAACCGGCACACCATCGCGGCAGACGACGAACAACGAGGCGGAACTCGCCCAGCTGCGCGAGGAGCTGAGCAGCACAATTCTCGAGCTCGAAATCGCCAATGAAGAGCACAAGGCGATCAACGAGGAGGCGATGTCGGTCAATGAGGAATTCCAGTCGATCAACGAGGAGTTGGAAACCTCGAAGGAGGAGCTGCAATCGCTCAACGAGGAACTCAATGCGCTGAACAGCCAGCTTCAGGAGACAGTGGAGCGGCAGCGGGCGACGTCCGACGACCTCAACAACATTCTGAACAGCGCCGACGTCGCGACGTTGTTCCTAGACCGTTCGCTGCGCATTCGCTTCTTCACGCCCGCTACGAAGACGCTCTTCAACATCATCTCCACCGACATCGGCCGGCCGCTCGGAGATCTCACGCACCGGGTACGAGATGCAGATATGCTGCGGGATGCGAAGGCTGTCCTCGAGACGTCGGCTCCGAAGCGGCGCGAGGTTGAGGCCGAAGATGGTGCCTGGTACATTCGCAGCATCCTTCCCTACCGTAGCGATGCGACGCAAGTCGATGGCGTCGTCGTAACGTTTTCCGGCATCTCCGAGATCAAAACGGCCCAGGCGGAGATACAGGCAGCGCGCGCCTTTTCCGAGCGCATCATCGCCACCATTGGGCAACCGCTCGTCGTGCTGGACGCGGACCTTCGCGTGATTTCAGCCTCGCGCTCGTTCTATCACATCTTCGAGGTGGAGCCGCCGGATGCCGTGGGCCGACATCTTACCGACGTCGGGGCTCATCTCGATGTCCCGGCTCTGCGCACGTTTCTTGACACGCTTCGCACCGAAGGGCCGGGGGGGCCTGAAGCGGAAGTCGAGGTTGAACTCCCCACGCTCGGATCGCGCTCCTTAGAGGTGAGCGCCCGCGCCATCGGAAACGAGCCGTTGGCCAGCCGAAAGATCCTCTTGTCGATCGTCGACGTGACCGATGCGAAGCGCGAGAGCGAGGCGTTGGCGGCGGCGAAAGCGGTGGCGGAGCGTGCCAACATCGGCAAGTCCCGCTTCCTTGCGGCCGCCAGTCACGATCTGCGACAGCCACTTCAAACCATCAGTCTGCTGCAAGGCATCCTGATGAAACGAGCACCCGACGAGGATACGCGCAAGCTGTTGCAGCGCCTCGATCACACCGTTGGTGCCATGTCGAGCATGCTCGACAAGCTGCTCGACATCAACCAGCTCGAGGCCGGGATCGTCCGGCCCGAGATCGTCGACTTCCCCATCAACAGCCTGCTCAACCGCATGAAGACCGACTTCATGTTTCTTGCTGCCGAGAAAGGGCTCAGATGGAGCGTGGTTCCGTGCAGCCTCATGGCGCAAAGCGATCCGCGTCTCCTCGATCAAATGATCCGGAACTTAGTCTCGAATGCCTTCAAGTACACGGCCACGGGAAAACTGCTGCTCGGGTGCCGGCGCCGGCAGGGCATCATCCGCATCGAAGTGCTCGACACCGGCATCGGACTTCCCATGGATCAGGCCCGGACGATCTTCGAGGAGTTTCACCAACTCGATAACCCGGCCCGCGACAGCAGGCTTGGTCTCGGGCTAGGGCTCTCGATTGTTAAACGGCTCGGCGATCTGCTGGAACACTCGATCGACGTCCGATCTATTCCCGGCTACGGGTCGGCATTTGCCGTGGAGATCCCGCTCGCAACCTCCCGCGAGGAGGCGCACACCGCTGAGCCCGCTCGGGACGTCCCTACGCCCGTGTCCGGCGCGGTCCTGATCGTCGAGGATGATCCAACCGTGCAGGAGATGATCAAGCTGCTGCTCGATCAGGAGGGGTATCTGACGGCAGTAGCCGGCGATGTCGCGACGGCGCTTGAGCTGGCCGGGAATGCTGCAACGCGACCCGACCTGGTGATTGCCGACTACAACCTGGCCCGCGGCGTCAGCGGCCTCGATGCCATTGCGAGCTTGCGCGAGCGTCTCCAGCGCGACATACCGGCCATCGTCCTGACGGGGGATATTTCGACAGCTACGCTGCGCGCCATTGCCGACCATGGTTACATTCAGCTCAACAAGCCGGTGACGGCACGAAAGCTCGTCGACCACATTCGGTCTCTTCTCCGACCCGCCTCCCCTGAGAGAACGGTTCGGATGCCGAGAGATCCGCACGGCGCAGAGGCTTCAGCCGTGTTTGTGGTGGACGACGACGAAGCTATCCGCGAGGCGGCGCGCGACCTCCTTCACGCGCATGGCTATGCCGTGGAGGTGTTTGCCGACGGCGAGGCATTCTTTCAGTCCGGTCACACGATGGGCTGCCTCCTGCTCGATGCCCGGTTGCCGGGAATGACCGGCCTTGAACTGATCGAGCGCTTGAAGGAAGCGGGCCGCTCTCTAGCAACCGTCATGATCACCGGCGACAGCGACGTTCCGCTCGCCGTCGAAGCCATGAAGGCGGGTGCCGTGGATTTTATCGAGAAGCCGATCGGCCACCTGGAGCTTCTGGCGAGCATAGAACGCGCGCTGAAACGAAACAGCGGCACTGGATCGGCGACCGTGCGCGAGACGGCTGTTTCCCAAATCGCGAGCCTCACCCAGCGTCAGCGCCAAGTTCTGGATCTCGTGATGGCGGGCCATCCAAGCAAGAATATCGCAGCGGATCTCGGCATCAGCCAACGCACGGTGGACAACCACCGGGCAGCGATCATGAAGAAGACCGGATCAAAATCTCTCTCCGCGTTGATCAGGATCGGCATCGCCGCGGCTTGAGCGGGAAAGAGCTAAAAGTCTTTCGCGAGCAAGAGGTAGGAGTCTCTTCGGCGGCCTGCGTAAATTTTTGCAGCAGCCTTTAGGATTTGATCTCGACAAAGATCAAACGCGCGCAAGAAGCCCATCTCGTTGAAGGGTGTACCAGGGCTTATCCTTGCGATCGCGCGCTGATCCACGAAGAAGCAGATTTCCAGCGCCCCGTCATGGCCCCAGAAGCGCACGCATTGCCCGCGTTCATCGTAGCTCCGGCTTGCATTCGGAAAATTCAGTGACACCGCGAGACCTTCCTTTCCGACAGTTCGGTGCGGCCATGACGAGCCGCTCACTCCTGGGTGTGTGCCCGATATCCCGTCATCAAGAGCTCCATTGCAACACAGGCGACTACGCCCGACAGGCAGCCGATCCAGGCGGATGGCGGCGGACTGAGGATGTTCAGGCTGATCACATAGCCGACAAGGCCGCCGCCGATGGCTGCGATCACGGCATTGACGAGGACGGCACCGGGCAAGATCGACCGGCCGGGGCCTGGGCCGGCGCCACGTATGGATGCGAAGATTGTGAAGTGGCGCACGAGCGTGCTGGCAAGTATGGCGAGAAACGCAGCCACGATGGCCAGGATAGGCTTGTAGGTCATGACGCCGTCGAGAGCCAGACCGATGGCTGCGCCGACTATGCCTCCGATGACGATGGTGAGGACGATGCCGGGCGATGTAAACTGTTGGTATCGTGACATTTCAAACTCCGAATTCTGACGTCGCTTGTGCCACAGACAGCGGGACGGGCGATAGTAACGACGACGCTAGCTGGCGGCCTCGAACATTACGTAACCCGCGAACAACAATAGCAGTACGAACGGCACGATCAGCGGCACGACCGTGTGCCGTGTCCACTTCCCCGCAACAATTCCGCGCGGCGTGTCGGTCATGAGAAATCCTCGATTGCCCACGGCGTGGGAAATGGCCCGTTCGCCGGGTGGCAAAGGGGACACGAGCGTATGCATGCTCAAATCCGGACGCACATGTCTTCGAGGACTGTAGAGGAGGGATAGCGACAGCCGTAGAGTCGGAATCTACTCATATGCCGAGTGCTCCGATCGCTGAGCGCACGAGATCGGCTTTATGCCTTTGGCGCAGAGAGGGGATCGGTCCGCAGAATTTGAGGACCTCTAAGGCTGAACCAGCCTTTCGCTGTTCCAAACTCCACGCCGCTGTTCAAGGACTCCCCGTAGATGTCCTCGTTGGCGAGCCGCGCCGCGATCGCGCCGAACATGTCATGCTCACCCGGTTTGGTATGCCGTTGATCGAGTAGCTCCATAATCCTCCGCGCAATCTGCTCTGGTGTGAAGGCCATGATGATCAAACTCCTGCGGAAAACCGGAAAACACCCAACTCCCGGCCGCTCGCAAAGCGGAGGACTGGTGATCGTGTATCGTCATGCCGAGACTTCGGAAACGTCAGTGATTTGCGGCGGAAGAGTCGCCGTGATTTCACCTCCATTCCAGACGCCCTCAGCGCATCGGGTTGCGCCTTTTCCCGTCACGTGGATGTCGCTGAACCCAGCGGCTCGGAACTTTTCGGCTATAGTGTCATTGCTCGCAAGACGCTCGACGAATCCCAAGGATATCGTCGTTCTGTAGCGTCTGCCGTTGTGCAAGGTGATGCTCATGGCGATCTCCTCCGTTGCTGCGCTTGCATATGGGGGGAAAATAACCGCGCTCAATGGCAAGGACCGTCATTCCACGCATTAGGCTTCCACCGACAGATCTGATGCTCGGGAAGTTCGCTTCGTTTGAGTAGTTTCCGATCCTGTCGGCACCGACCCGGTCGAGATACTTTTCACCTTCAAGCGTACCGCATGGAGACGTCCCAAGTCTTGAGTCTCTGCGCCGATCGAACGTCAACATGATCGGCAGACGGGCGCGAACATAGCCAATCAAGGACAAACAAGATGATCAGAATCGCGACCAGATCTCTATCCGTGAGCGTCACCGCGCTTGTCTTCGCTGTCACAGGATCCTTGGCGGTTTCCGCCCAGACTCCCGACGACATGAAAGTGACCGAGGCACAGTGCAACACACTGTGGACACAAGCGCTTGCAGGCTCTTCCGGCGACCTTTCCAGGGAAAAGGCTGATCCTTATGTGAACGACTTCAAGAAGGTCGATAAGAACAGCGATGGCGTTCTCTCCGAGGCCGAATGGACCACGGCTTGTGAGCAAGGGTGGGTTCGGAGCTCGTCGGATGGCGCTGGTGATGGCGTGAGCGGCTCGTCGGAAAAGACATCGGACCGGACGCCTGGCGATCCATCACCGAGCCGCACCCCTGGCGCCACCGGTAGCGGAGCGGCTGGCACGGATGCGGCGCAGACGACGGAGGGGACGTCCGATCGGACGCCCGCAAATCACTAGCCATGTTGATCTTAATCATGGGGCGGCGTAACGAGCCGCCCATTTCAGATCCGGATCGTGTGCGGGCTTCCGTCCTTCGGGCAAGGTCTGGCACGTCATCCTTCACGCTGCCGCATCCCACAAAACCGCTTCGACGCAACCCATCCTCACAAAACCGCACGGATTGTGAGCGTTCGCGGTATGCTGGGCTGTCGACCCCGCCGGTTGGTCCGTCAAACCGGAACAAGGAAGAGACCCATGCGGCGGCATCTCATCGTGCGCCACGCGACGGAGTACCGATACTCCGAACCTGTTTCGTTCGGCCGCCATCGCATGATGTTCCGGCCGCGCGACAGTCATAGCCTGCGACTTTTGAATACGGAGCTTTCGATCAGCCCGGCGCCGGAAAGCATCAAGTGGATATATGATGCCTTCGGAAACTCCGTTTCCTACGCTGAGTTCTGTGACGAACCCGCAACGTCCCTGCGGCTTGTAAGCGAGATCGAGATCTTTCACTACGAGGCGGCCCAGCCGACCAACCTCCTGCTTGAGTCCGCGCGGCGGTTTCCGTTCGCCTACACTCCCGACGAGCTGCCGGACTTGCGCCCCGTCATGATGGTTCACCGACCGGATCCCGATGGCACTCTCGCCGGTTGGGCGACCCGGATCGCCGAGGCGAGCGATGGCGGAACGTTGTCGGTCCTGATCGACATGCTGGAGACGATCCGTCGCGATTTCGCGTACCGGTGCCGTCCGAAGGCGGGAACGCAGGATCCCGCGCAGACAATCCAGCTCGGCACCGGAAGCTGCCGCGACTTCGCCTTGCTGATGATCGAAGCGCTCAGATATCTCGGGTTCGCTGCCCGCTTTGTAACGGGATACATTCATACGCCAGCGCACACCAATGTGCAGGGTGGTGGCGCCACGCATGCGTGGCTGCAGGTCTACCTTCCCGGATGCGGTTGGGTGGAGATGGATCCGACCAACGGCATATTCGGCAATCGCGACCTGATCCGCATCGCCGTTGCGCGCGACCATACGCAGGCCACACCGTTATCCGGGAGCTACATCGGGCCGCATTCCGCATTTCTCGACATGACCGTGTCGGTCTCTGTGATGAGCGCGGAAGCCGAAACGTCCGCCGCGTAACGATCGGTTCGATTGCGACGCAAGGCTCGAAAGCTCTACGGTGTCTCGTCGCGGCCGGTCGTCGAACGGCCCAACTAAGGACGACCTTCCATGAAGCTGCGTATCGGCTACCAACTGGATTACGAATTTCCCCAGCCCACGCCCATCATCCTGGTGCTCAATGTGCACCATTCCCGCGTCTCGGATTTGCAGACTCCGGATCACGTCATCGTCAGCCCGTCCGTTCCGATCTCCGGTTATCGCGACGGCTTCGGCAACTGGTGCAACCGGCTTGTGGCTCCGTCCGGGGCGATGCGCATCAGCTCGAGTTCGATCGTGAACGATACCGGGATGCCCGACCCCGTGGTGCCGGATGCTGTCCAGGTTCCGATCGAGACTCTACCCGAGGAGGCGCTCGTCTTTCTCCTGGCAAGCCGTTTCTGCGACAGCGATCAGATGCTGGACTTGGCGTGGACGCATTTCGGTTACGGGGCGACCGGCTGGGCACGCGTCCAGGCGATTTGCGACTTCGTACATCGTCACATCGCGTTCGGATACGAGCACGCGCGCGTGACCCGGACGGCCTCGGAGGCCTATAGGGAGCGGCAGGGCGTCTGCCGTGACTATGCGCATCTGGCGATTGCGTTCTGCCGCGCCTTGAACATTCCCGCCCGATATTGCACCGGCTATCTGGGCGACATCGGAACAGTGCCGCCTTCTCCTCCTGGTGATTTCGCGGCTTGGTTCGAGGCTTACCTCGGCGGTCAATGGCATACGTTCGATCCGAGAAACAACGTGCCTCGCATCGGTCGGGTTCTGATCGCGCGTGGTCGCGATGCCGCCGATGTCGCGATCGCCACCACATTCGGCCCCAACACCCTCAAGTCGTTTCGGGTCTGGACGGACGAGATTTCGGACTGCGCCGAGATCGAGCGGTGAGCCAAAAAACAGCAAGAAAGGAACGCCACTTTGTTTCCTGGGAAAGAAAAGGGGGCTATTGAAACTGCCGCTGACTACTCGGCACCAGCTTTGATCCATATCGCCTTGCAGAGGCGACCTCTAGCGAGGCGAATCTGCATGCCGCATAGCGAGTAAAGTCTGGAGCATAACCAAGGTGCTGCGAAGGGAAGGCGGCACGTTTCTATGAGCTTGGATCGCGTGAGCGCGATATAGCGTCTATCCAACGATGTCGGTACTAGTCCGGTCACCCTCCCAGCGGCCAACTGTTGCGGAAAGCCAAAGGTGTGGACGGTGCCCGATATCTTGTTCGCGCCGCTTGATTGTACCGTCGGCAGTGCGGTCGGAACGAAAAATATCGAATTCGGGAATCTGCAAGGCGTGTCGCAGCCTGAAGACAAGTTCAGACCTGTGAGCTGCTTATGACAGCCAGTATATATTTCGAAAGAACCGACAAGCTCACCACCTTGGACATCGGGCGCAGCAGCAAGATTGCTGAAATCGATGTCCGTGCACTCAAAGTGGCCGACCACCTGCCAATGGATCTACAGGCGAAGCGCGAACTCTTCGAAATTCTCCGTAACTCGCAATTCAAGAACATGGTCGAAAGCGGAGTCATCCGCATGGAGGCGGGCGTCACCATAGCCGACGTGGTCAAGGAAGTGAAACGCGCAGTGTTTGAGAGCGATGGGGTCACCGCTAACGCCCGGGCCGTGTGATTTAGACAATTTCATAAATAGACCACGATCAAACCTCGCTACCGTCGGTCATCTCGCCCGATCACTCCTAGCGATGACGGTGGCCGCGCGTTCAATCCTATACCCGCATGGCATCAGCCGACGAAGTGCGGGTAGGCCACGGCGCGCGGCTTTGTCGGCTGGCTTGCGCGGCGAACGTGGAAATCGCAGTAAGAGTACCCGTCGACCTTTCGCTTGCCGCAATAATGGAAATCGGCCTGTTGCGGGTCGCCAATCGGCCAACGGCAATCGCTTGCCATCAGCGTTTCCATCGTTTTTCTTTGACCGGCAGGAATGATCAGCTCCGACTGTGAAATAGAGAGTGTCGGCTTTCTGTTCGGAATCATAACAGGCTTTCGCTAGGAAACGCGCCGAGCACTATTGCCGGCAGCCAAAGAGTGACGAGAAAGCCCAGGCATCCGCCAGGGCTTTCCATCTTAGCGTTTCGTCAGATCGAACAGCGCCTTTAGAAACCCATTCCACCGCCCGGCATCGCCGCGGTTGCGGCATCTTTCTTCGGCAGCTCTGCGATCATGGCCTCGGTCGTAATCAGAAGGCCTGCGACGGAAGCGGCATACTGCAGCGCGCACCGAACCACCTTTGCTGGGTCAATGACGCCTTCCGCGACGAGATCGCCATAAGCTCCGGACTGAGCGTTGTAGCCAAACACGTAATCCGCATTGTCGAGAACCTTGCCGACGATCAGGGAGCCATCCTCTCCGGCGTTGGCGAAGATCTGCCGGGCCGGCGCCTGCAGCGCTTTGCGCACGATCGCGATACCCGTCTTCTGATCGTCATTCGCCGGATTGATGGTAGCAAGCGACGCGATGGCACGGAGCAAGGCGACGCCTCCACCGGGAACGATGCCCTCCTCGACGGCCGCGCGAGTTGCATGGAGAGCGTCGTCGACACGGTCCTTGCGTTCCTTGACCTCGACTTCCGTCGCGCCCCCGACCCTGATCACAGCGACGCCGCCGGCGAGCTTCGCCAAACGCTCCTGCAGTTTTTCGCGATCGTAATCCGAGGTCGTATCCTCGATCTGCGTCTTGATCTGCTTGATGCGTGCATCGATGTCGGCCTTTTTGCCGGACCCGTCGACAATCGTCGTGTCGTCCTTGTCGATGGTAATTTTCTTGGCGCGGCCAAGCATCTCCAGCGTGACGTTTTCGAGCTTGATGCCGAGATCCTCAGACACGACGGTACCGCCGGAGACGATGGCGATGTCCTCCATCATGGACTTGCGGCGATCGCCGAAGCCGGGTGCCTTGACGGCCGCAACCTTGAGCCCGCCACGCAGCTTGTTGACGACGAGGGTCGCAAGCGCTTCGCCTTCGATATCCTCGGCGATGATCAGCAGCGGTTGGCCGGACTGCACGACCGTCTCGAGCACCGGCAGCAGGGTTTGCAGTCCTCCGAGCTTCTTCTCATGCAGCAGGATGTACGGGTTTTCCAGCTCCACGCGCATCTTCTCAGCGTTGGTGATGAAGTAGGGCGAGAGATAGCCGCGGTCGAACTGCATGCCTTCGACGACATCGAGCTCGGTTTCTAGGCTTTTGCTCTCCTCGATCGTGATCACGCCCTCGTTGCCGACACGCTTCATGGCCTCGGCGAGCTTTGCGCCGATTTCGGCGTCGCCGTTCGACGAGATTGTGCCGACCTGGGCGATCTCGGCGTTGGAGGTGACCTTCTTGGCCTTTGCCATCAGCTCGGCCACGACGGCGGCAACCGCCTGGTCGATGCCGCGCCGCAGGTCCATCGGATTCGCACCGGCCGCAACCGACTTCGCGCCTTCTTTGATGATCGCCTGTGCCAGCACAGTTGCGGTGGTGGTGCCGTCGCCGGCGAGGTCGGAGGTCTTGGACGCGACCTCCTTGAGCATCTGAGCGCCCATGTTCTCAAACTTGTCCTCGAGCTCGATTTCCTTGGCGACCGTCACACCGTCCTTGGTGATGCGTGGGGCGCCATAGGATTTGTCGAGCACGACGTTGCGGCCCTTGGGACCGAGCGTGACTTTGACGGCGTTGGCGAGGATGTCGACGCCGCGCAGCATGCAATCGCGCGCGTCTTGACCGAATTTGACGTCTTTGGAAGCCATGTGAGGCAACTCCTGAATTTGGGGAAAGGCGGCGTGAGGGCTTAGGCGGCGGCTTTGATCTTGGCCGTGCCTTCGATCACGCCGAGGATGTCGCTCTCTTTCATGATAAGAACGTCGTCCCCGTCGATCTTGACTTCGGTACCCGACCACTTGCCGAACAGCACGGTGTCACCCGCCTTGATGTCCAACGCGTTGATCTTGCCGCTGTCGTCGCGGGCGCCAGGGCCGACGGCTAAAACCTCGCCTCGCACGGGCTTTTCCTTGGCGGTATCGGGAATGATGATGCCGCCTGCGCTCTTGCTGTCCTCTTCGAGCCGCTTAATGACGACACGATCGTGCAAGGGCCGGAATTTCATTGAAATCCTCAAATCTCTGATTTTTGGGGGCGATGTGCGGGTTGGAGCGTTGAACAACACTCCTCACCGACACGAATGCATCTTAGCACTTACGTCCACGGAGTGCTAATGATGGTTTGGCCGCTCATCAGAGCAGCGCAAGGAACGCACCATCATGACGCTTGAGAACTTCGGCTGGAGCGAGCAGCGTCAGAACGCGTTTACAGCGCACGCGGCAGACGGGCTCGTGCCGGCCCGTGTTGTGAGCGAGCATCGGAGCCATTTACAGGTCGTAACCATGGTGGCCGAACTTTCGGCCGAGGTGTCGGGCCGGCTTCGCAATGATGCCGGGCAGCGATCCGACCTTCCAGGCGTCGGAGATTTCGTCGCGTTGCGCATGGCTCTGACCGATGGCCCGGCCACAATCGAGGCCGTGTTGCCTCGGACCACCGCTTTGGTCCGCAAAGCTTCGGGCGAAAACCGTCCGCAGCTCTTGGCCGCGAATGTCGATGTGGTCTTCATCGTCACCGCGCCCGACGGCGATTTCAATCTTGCGCGGATCGAACGTTTGCTGGCCCTGGTACGCGATAGCGGAGCCGGTCCTGTCCTCATTCTCAACAAAGCGGATCTTACCGGCGATGTGTCAGCGATAACCGAGCAAATTGCATCTGTTTCACAGGGTGCCTCGTTGCATGTCATCAGCGCCCTCGCCCACGCCGGTGTCGACCAAATCGAGCGCTACTTCAACGTCAACCAGACCGTCGGCATCGTCGGATCCTCCGGTGTCGGCAAATCGACATTGACGAATGAGCTGCTGGGCCGCGACGTCCAGGCCACTCAAGCCGTCCGCACACACGACAGTCGCGGCCGTCACACGACAACTCATCGCCAACTGTTTTTGCGCCCAGGCGGAGGGTGCATCATCGACACGCCCGGCATGCGTGGTGTTGAAAGCTGGATCGCTGCAGGCAACGGCGGCGACAACGATGGAGAAGCACGTCAATTGCTACAATCGTCCACTGACGACCGGACAGAACGAAAGCATCGCCGCCGACGCCGAATTGGACGCTGAGCAACCGCGAAAGCCATAAACATGCGCTTCAGGTTCGAATGTAGGTCTAAACCGGAGTTCGATGGTGCAGGCTAATAGAAAGGCGCCATGTCGATTGTGGTTCTGCTTGTTGTTGTCTTGCGGACGTGAGCGCGGTGGATGCTAACGATCATGTCTATGACCGCGTCTATGTCTGCTTTCTCGGCATCGCAACGGTAGCGGCATAGCCGAAGTGTCCCAGTAGCGGTCATTGCCGCGGCCGTGATCGGCGCCCCCGCACACTCGCCGAGCAAGTCTGCTCATAGCGGCCG
>ERZ869909.1103-NODE-1103-length-23666-cov-28.893213_pt1 | contig 23666 bp, 19 predicted proteins | sample MGYA00520892_ERZ869909 | MGnify/ENA primary metagenome ERZ869909 (study PRJEB32215, sample SAMEA104723947) | bioreactor metagenome | biome: bioreactor; feature: anaerobic bioreactor; material: water | place: China | collected 2015-03-12 ... | reverse complement strand
GTTTGCGCTGATGGTACTGCCCTTTTGAGGGTGGGAGAGTAAGTCGACGCCACTTTTAAAAAGCCCCTTCAGAAATGTTGGGGCTTTTTTTGTGTATTTTATTTTGTGCTGATTAAAAACTTCATGAAATTGTAGTAACTTTTTATTATCAAATGTTACATTGATTATATAACGATCATTTTTATTAAAAATACTAGATAGCCGATGATAATTTTCTAAATTCACATCTTAAAATTTAGTTACTCATGAATCTTATTCTTATACATGGTGCATTAGGGTCTAGTGATGAAATGAAACCTTTGTTACCTTATATTTCTAAATCGTATACTGTTTATTGTTATGAAATTCCTGGTCATGGTACTCGAAAAGACGAATTGAATCGATTTTCAATGCGTGATATTATCGAGGATTTTAATCAATACACTGCAACGATAGGAGAGGTTTATGTATTTGGGTTCAGCTTGGGTGGGTATCTAGCAATGGCGGCATCTCTTTATGGAAATACAACTATAAAAGGAGTGGTTACTTTAGGTACTAAAGTGAAATGGTCTGAAAAAGAAGCATTAAAGGAAGTTCAAAATCTAAACTTAGAATTTTTAAAAACTAATGCCACTCCATTTTATACGTATTTACAAAATCTTCATGGAGATCATTTGGAAAAACTTTGTGAGCAAACAGGTGTATTTATGCTAGAACTTGGTGCCAATCCAATTCTAACTCCTGAAACAGTTTCATCCATAAATATACCTGTTCGAATGGGGCGTGGAGGGAAAGATAGAATGGTAGATGAGGAATCTACTTGTACTTTAGTGAATAATCTACCTCATGCTTTTTATACCGAAATACCAAATTTCCCTCACCCAATGGGTTTTTTAAAACCTACTCTTGTGGCACGATTCTTAGAGGTACAGCTAAAATCAATGCATTATCATTGGGCAGATCTCCCGAAATCACGTTTGGCATATTCAATTTTAGGGACGATTACTGATGAAGTGTCCCCTGTGTGCCTTTTTTTACACGAAGGTCTTGGTTCTATTGCGCAATGGGGAGATTTCCCTGCAAAATTAACAAGTAGATTAGGTTTGCCTGGGATTGTTTATGAACGTGAGGGGTATGGTTTTTCCTCACCTTCTTCATTACCCAGAACAGAACGGTATTTACATGAGTTTGCATGGGTTGAGTTACCTCAATTTATAGAAACAATTGAACTTAAGAATCCACTGATTTTAATTGGACACTCTGACGGTGGAAGTATTGCACTCATGTACGCATCGAAAAATTCGGATAGGGTTGTCGCATTGGTTACGATGGCAGCTCACCTGTATAATGAGGAGATTACAGTAGCAGGAATTATTGATGCAAAAAAAGCTTGGGATGAAGGTAAATTGAAAGGTCTTGAGGTGTATCATGGTGCAAAAACATCTAAACTGTTTTTTGATTGGAATGACACGTGGCAAACAGAAGCTTTTTTGAAGTGGAATATATCAAATGATAGTGCTCGAAACGTAGATTTTGCCTCTTTAATCATTCAAGGAGAAGATGATCAATACGGTTCTTCCAATCAGGTATTGGATATCGTTCAGCTACTTGGTGAACAGTCAGAAGGTTTAATGATAGAACAAGCTGGACATTCCCCATTTATAGACCAAGAAGAAATTGTAGTAGATGAAATCGTAGCTTTTTTGAATGAAAATGAACTACTTGACTAATACTTGATATAATTCTCATGAAAATTAACATTCAGAAAACAGCCAAGGTAGAGACTTATGGAAAGCCAGATACAGCTAAATGTTGTTGGGTTGTGTTACATGGGTATGGTCAATTAGTTGATTATTTTATTCGAAAGTTTAGTGTGCTTGATGAACAGAATCATTACATTATTGCTCCTGAGGGATTTCATCGTTTTTATCTTAATGGGACTTCGGGTAGAGTTGGTGCATCTTGGATGACAAAGGAAGAACGATTAGATGATATTGCTGATAATATCGCTTATTTGAATCAAGTTTACTCGGAATTGATTGCAGACCATTCTTTTGAACACTTAATTGTGTTAGGATTTAGTCAAGGAGCATCCACAGCAGCGAGATGGATACAAATGGGGGACATTAATCCAACTGTTTTTGTGCAATGGGCTGGTGTTTTTCCACCTGATTTGGAATTGAATAGTTCTTCAAATCGATTTAAACAGATGAAAAATTTTGTGCTCGTTGGAGATACTGACCCCTATTTTAATTTGGACAACGAGTCTGACTTGTTCTCTCAACAAACTGCATTAGGTATCGAACAAACGAGTATTCGATTTAATGGAGCACACGCAATCTATGATGAACCGTTGTTGGAACTTGCCAATAGAATAATAGAAGGTGAGTAAGGTGACAAGCGATCTAGCGCCAGCTAATATAATTTAAACTTGGTCGGTCGTGCATGTTGAGTTGTTGAGCCAATAGTGCGACTTGACCTCGATGGTGTGCGCTGTGGTGCAAGATGTGGTACAATATATTACTTGTTAGTTTTTCATGTTGTTTGCCTGTTGAATCCGTATAACGTATTAATTCTTCGGTAGAAGAACCAGCTAAGTAATCAAGGGTTTCTTGAAAATTTTGGTGATTTAATCGAGCGAAATAACGTGGCTCAAACACATCCCATACGTTCGATTCGATAGCTTTATGTTGTATTCTCCTAATCCAAATATGATGTACATTCAGAATGTGACAATACAATCGATTTAATTGGTCGTTGATTGTGTCCTGCGTTTCGAAATAATTCGACCAAATGGCGTTTGCCTCAAAGTCAAATTGAAACTTTTCTTCAAACCAATCGGTATTCATTGAATTACAGCTGCTTAAGTTTACTGATTGTTTCAGTGGGATTTGGTGAGTTGAACACAAAACTACCTGCTACTAATGCGTCTGCACCAGCTTGAACGAGCATTGCGCCAGTTTCCAAATTCACACCGCCATCAACTTCAACAAGTGCTTTAGAACCTCGTTTATGAATTAAATTCTTGAGCTGTTCCACACGGTAAATTGCGTTTTGAATAAATTTTTGTCCACCAAAACCAGGATTAACTGACATGATTAAGACCAAATCAAGGTCTTCGATAATGTCTTCCAGTAATTCAATATTAGTATGAGGATTTAAAGCCACTCCAGCTTGCATTCCTTCTGATTTTATGAGTTGAATCGTACGGTGGAGATGAGTACAAGCTTCATAATGAACAGTCAACATATCCGCTCCAGCTTTTTTAAATTCAGCTACATATTGATCAGGATTTTGAATCATAAGATGCACATCAAGCGGCTTGGTAGCGTGTTGTTTAATTGCTGATAAAACAGGGAACCCGAATGAAATATTAGGAACAAAAACACCATCCATCACATCTATGTGAAACCAGTCCGCTTTACTTGCATTAATCATTTCGACATCGCGTTGCACATTGGCAAAATCACATGATAAGACAGATGGAGATATAATAGGCATACACTTAAAAAGTTAAAATTGTTCGAGTAATTTAATTCGTTTTGCAATTGGAGGGTGAGTAGAAAACAAACCACCTAATCCGCCAAATAATCCTGCTGAAGTATCTTCTGGACTATTTTCGATAAACATTTGTTGAACTTCTTCACTCTTCACTGTATCTACATGATGATTAGATGATATTTTTCGAAGAGCGGATGCTAATGCATTTGGATTTCTTGTCATTTGCGCAGCACCAGCATCTGCTAAGTATTCACGTTTTCTACTTAGGGCAAACTTAAATAACAGTGAAAGAAGATAAGCTACAAGTGAAACGACTAGAATGACTAAAATTACAGCACCACCATCTTTTCCATCTTTTTTTCGAGAACCGCCAGACATACCACCATATAGCAAACTTCTAAAGGCAACTTGCACAACGAGTGAGAATATTCCAACGAATATAATGGTAACAACCAATAAGCGGACATCTTTATTTCGAATGTGCATTAATTCGTGTGCAATCACGCCTTCAAGTTCTTCATCATTCAATTTTTCGATGATACCTCTTGTAAGTGTTACGGTATAATTTTTCTCGTTCAATCCACTTGCAAAGGCGTTAAGTGCAGGACTTTCAATGATGTGAAGTTTAGGCATTTTCATACCAACACTCATACACAAGTTTTCAGTCAAGTTATATACACGCATGTTCTCTTTTCGAGACAAGGTATGTGCACCAGTAGCAAGGTCAATCATTTTTGAATGACCGAAGTAGGCGATAAGAAACCAAATTCCAACTACAATTAAAACAAAAGGTATTGTGTTTGTAAATAATTCGAGCGCAAGTTGAGGGTTTGGATCTCCTTCTTCACTGAAAGTTAGAAAAAACACAACGCCAAATACAGCAGCTAAAATCAAAAGCGGAAATGCAACTAACAGCAATATCGATTTTCTGTTATTTGCTGAAATTTGTTCTTGTAAACCAGTATATTTCATGCTTGAAGTGTATTATCAAGTGACAAAAATCACTTGAATCAATACTGACAAATTAAAATTTAACTTCAGGTGCTTTATCCAATTCTTGACGTTGAACAACTCCTAAATCAAACATAGGTTCAACTTTGAAACCAAACATTCCTGCAAAAATCAAGTTAGGGAATTTTTGAACGGCGATATTCAACTCTTTAGTAGCAGAGTTAAAGAAACGACGAACAGCAGCTAATTTATTTTCAATATCCGATAATTCATGTTGCAATTGCATGAAATTTTGGCTTGCCTTCAAATCAGGGTATGCTTCAACTTGAATACTCAGTCCGCTTAATGCTGTACCAAGTTCTTGTTCAGCAGCGATTTTATCATTAATGGTTGTTGCAGCAACTGCTTTTTGTCTCGCTTTCGTAATATTTTCCAAGGTACCTCTTTCGTGATCCATGTATCCTTTTACAGCACCAAGAAGTTGTGGTATTAAATCGTGACGTTGTTTCAATTGTACGTCAATATCTGCAAATGCGTTTTCACGATTGTTTCGTAAGCGAACAAGACCATTGTAAATGGCAATAATCCACAATACAAGAATGACAACGACGATTACAGCAATTAAAGTTCCAGACATAATATTTAGTTTAATAATTATGCTCAAATATAGTCAGATTATTTGGTATCTTACCTGTTAATTTTATTTAAAAATGCAATCTAATTTGAACGTTTTACTGTGCGCATTTCGATAACAACCAGTTTGTCATGCTCAAAAGGAAAACTAATTTTTTCGAAACTAGGTTTTCCAAATCCGGGATTGTTTGATAGTCCGTAAGGTTCATTAGGTATTCCCGAGCTTTTGGTGTCCAATTCCATGTTGTTATTTAAGTCGTGAAATACAGATACACAATATGTGCCTTTAGAAAGGCCTTTGAATACAATAGGTTTGTGAATATCGTTTACGTTAATTTTTTTTCGATGTGGTGTTTGTCTTTTCTCAAACGCATCTTGCGAATCAAAGACAGCAATGTAGATATAACCTTCTGATGCTTCGTAATTGTCAATTTTTACAGATAAATTCTGACTAAAACTTAACGTGATGACACATGTAAATAGAACCGATAGCAATGTTTTCATTCGTGTATTTTTATTATGCAAATATTGCAATAAATATCGTGCCATTGGCAAATTCGGGCAAATCCAGTACGGGCGGGTCGCGACCCGCCCGTACTGGATTTGCCTGAATTCGATTTGCCTGAATTCGATTTGCCTGAATTCGATTTGCCTGAATTCGATTTGCCTGAATTCGATTTGCCTGAATTCGATTTGCCTGAGCTGGATTAATTTTTAATTTTCTTCTTCTTGGCGAATTGGTTTTCTGAAAACTACTTTGTTCTCAAATACATCCATCACTACATTTTGTGATTTGTCTATTGTTCCTGAGAGGATTTGTTTAGACAGCTCATTCAAAATCTGACGTTGTATTACTCGCTTCACTGGTCTTGCTCCAAATTGTGGGTCGTAACCTGCTTCAGCGATATAATTTATTGCGTCATCTGTTAACACTAGTCGAATGTCGCTTTCGAGAAGTAGTTTTTTCAGACCATCCATTTGGATATGCACAATTTTGATGATATCCTCCTTAGTGAGTGGTCTGAACATAATTGTTTCATCAATTCTATTCAAAAACTCAGGTCGAATATTGCGTCTCAAAAGTTCGAAAACAGCGGTCTTAGTTTGTTCTAATACTCTATCTTCTTCACCAGGTTTCATTCCTTCAAATGCTTCTTGAATAACATCAGAACCCATGTTTGAAGTCATGATAATTATCGTGTTTTTGAAGTTGACCACTCGACCTTTGTTGTCTGTTAGACGACCATCATCAAGTACTTGTAGCAACACGTTGAACGTATCAGGGTGAGCTTTTTCTATTTCATCTAAAAGGACAATTGAGTATGGTCGTCTGCGGACAGCTTCAGTTAATTGTCCACCTTCATCATATCCAACATATCCGGGAGGTGCACCAACTAATCTGGAAACACTATGTTTTTCTTGATACTCACTCATGTCGATGCGTGTCATTGCATTCTCATCGTTGAAAAGATATTCAGCCAATGCCTTTGCTAATTCGGTTTTTCCAACTCCTGTTGTACCTAGGAAAATGAACGAGCCAATAGGCTTTCGCTTATCTTGCAATCCAGCTCGACTTCTTCGAACAGCATCTGAAAGAGCAATAATAGCTTCTTCTTGTCCAACCACACGTTTTTCTAGTTCATCTTCGAGTCGCAATAACTTACTGACTTCACTTTCGAGCATTTTATTGATTGGGATTCCAGTCCACTTAGAAACCACATCTGCAATTTCTTCTGAATCGACTTCTTCTTTGATCATTTTAGATTTAGTCTGAATTTCAGTTAAATCTGCTTTGAGTTGCTCCAGTTGCGATTCTGCTTCTTTGATTTTTCCGTATCTTAATTCAGCCACTTTTCCGTAATCTCCCGCACGTTCTGCTTGGTCGGCCTCGAGTTTAAATTGCTCGATATCTTCTTTGGTTTTTTGGATGCCATCTACTACGTCACGTTCTGCTTTCCATTTCGCCATGAACGTATTTTTTTGTTCATTCAAATTGGCCAATTCTTCGTGAATAGCATCTAGTTTTTTTGTGTCATTTTCACGTTTTATAGCTTCACGCTCAATTTCAAGCTGCATAATACGACGTTCGATTTCATCCAGTTCTTCAGGTTTTGAGTTAATTTCCATACGAAGTTTTGAAGCAGCTTCATCAATTAAGTCAATCGCTTTATCTGGTAAGTGACGATCAGTAATGTAACGCTGTGAAAGTTCAACAGCAGCAATAATCGCCTCGTCTTTAATCAAAACTTTGTGGTGGTTTTCGTATTTTTCTTTAATTCCACGCAAAATAGAAATGGCATCTTCTGTTGATGGTTCATCCACTAATACGGTTTGAAAACGGCGTACTAACGCTTTGTCTTTTTCAAAATATTTTTGATACTCATTCAACGTGGTAGCACCTACAGCTCTAAGCTCTCCTCTTGCTAATGCGGGTTTTAGAATATTTGCTGCATCCATAGCTCCTTCGCCACCACCTGCACCAACAAGCGTGTGAATTTCATCAATGAACAGAATGATTTCTCCCTCTGCTTGAATTACTTCTTTGACAACAGATTTAAGACGTTCTTCAAATTCTCCTTTGTATTTTGCTCCAGCAACAAGTGCCCCCATGTCTAGCGAAAAAACTGTTTTTGATTTTAAGTTTTCCGGTACATCTCCATCAATAATACGATGTGCAATGCCTTCTGCGATGGCTGTTTTTCCAACCCCAGGTTCTCCAATTAAAATGGGATTATTTTTTGTTCTTCGAGTTAATATTTGTAGTACACGTCGAATTTCTTCGTCTCGACCTATTACCGGATCAAGCTTACCGGATTTTGCAAGTTCATTGAGGTTTTTGGCAAATTTCGCCAATGCTTGATATGTTCCCTCTTGGCTGTGTGAAGTCACTTTTTCTCCTTTTCTTAATTGGTTAATAGCTTCTTTTAGTTTATTTTTTGTAATTCCATTATCTTTCAGTAAAGAACCTATGGTGTCGCTAGAATCTAATAATGCATACAACATTGTTTCGATGGAGACATATTCGTCACCAAATTCTTTCATTTCATTTAACGCATAACTGAGGACGCGTTGAGATTGATTGCTTAAATAGGGTTGTCCACCTGAAACTTTTGGATAACCTCCTACAATTCGATCTAAAGCTTCGTGTAATGCTTTCGCATTGACTTTCATTTCGTTGAATAAAAAAGGAATTACATCCTGATCCACTTCAATCAGTCCTTTTAGGATATGCCCTGTTTCTATTCCTTGATGACCGAGCCCTAGTGCAATTTGCTGAGCCTGTTGAACAGCTTCTTGCGCTTTAATGGTAAATTTATTAAAATCCATTTTTTTTAAAATTTAGGTTTAACTGTACGTTGTTCTTACACTCAATTTATTTGCCAACTCCTTTTTTCAGACAAAATGTCTTTGTTTTTGGATGGGGATAGTGCTTTTTTCGGACAAAATGACGGTTTTTTGTAGTTGTTATTAAGAAAACAATTAAAAAAAGAGTGTAGTAGGTTATTAATTCGCTAAATGGATATGTGATTGAAGTATCAAACTGTTATTCTTAATCTAAAGATTTAGTTTAACTTTGACTTCATGATGTCAATCGAGCGAATCAGTATAGTTGGATACGGTAACGTGGGTAGGGCGTTGAGTGCTTATTTTTCATCCAGAGGAATAATTGTGGAACAGGTTGTTGTGCGTAAAGTTCCTCACACTTACAACTCAACGTTACCATTCTTGGTCAATCCTGATTGTACCTTGTTGAAACCTGTTGACATGGTATTGGTTTGTGTAAACGACTCAGTAGTGGATGAAGTGATTCAAGCTATACCCTCCACTCAATTTGTAGCATATACTTCAGGGAGTATTAAGTTGGAAGAGCTTCAACGGAAAGAAAATATAGGTGTATTCTATCCATTGCAAACTTTTTCTGGTGAAGTGATTCAGAACATGCCTCATATTCCAATACTGATTGAATCCAATGATACGGGGAAGTTGAAATTAATGAAACAATTTGCAGAGCAGTTTTTTAATTCCGTTAGCACACTTAGTTCAACCGATCGAGAGAAATTACACTTAGCCGCAGTTTTTGTCAATAATTTCACGAACCATTTGTATCATTTAGCATTTGATTACTTAGCTACACACCAGCTAGACTTTGAGTTGTTAAAACCATTGATACAGGAAACAGTATCGAAATTACACCATTTTCCTCCTTATGAAGCACAAACAGGACCAGCGAGGAGGAATGATGATATTATTTTGGCTAAACAACAAGCTATGTTGACAGGAGTTCAACTTGAGTTATACAAGTTGTTTACCCAATCGATAAAAGAGACTTATGCGGAAGGTAATAACCGTAACACAGACAAAACACATAATAAACAATAAGGTATTCTTTGTTGATAGGATACGCGAATGATATTTTCGATACATGAAAAAGAGTTATAAAGAAATGCTACCTCAGATTACTACATTTATGTTTGATGTAGATGGTGTATTTACAAACGGGGACGTTATTGTGATGGAACATGATGTTGTTCGCATTTTAAATTCAAGAGACGGTTATGCTGTGCAACATGCAGCAAAAATGGGATATCGAATTTTGGTTATTACAGGAGGGAGCTCAGAACAAGTTCGTCTGCGATTAACCGAACTCGGAGCCACTGAGGTACTATTGCGTTGTGCCGATAAGTTGCGTGTATATCACGATTTACAAGTAAAATATGGCTTTAGTGACGAAGAAGTCTTGTATATGGGCGATGATATTCCAGATTATCGCGTTATGGAAAAGGTAGGGGTTGCGACTTGTCCACAAGATGCAGCTGTAGAAATAAAGCAAATTGCAGATTATCAATCACCATATAATGGAGGAAGACATTGTGTGAGAGATGTAATTGAGCAAACACTTCGTGTTCAAGGAAAATGGTTTAATGATGAAGCACATTGTTGGTGATACTATTGTTTGATTACTTTGTAAACCAAGCGTGAATCTGGGTTGATTATTTCCAAAAAATAAATACCACTTTCAAGATTAAACGTATTAATACCTTGTTGATCGGTTTCTCCTAAAGAAATCATTTTGCCATTAATATCCGTTAATACATAAGGTTGCTTCTTGTTATCATCACTACTTTTGAAGTGTATTTTATTGGTAAAAGGATTGGGGTAAGGAATGATGGTTGCCATGTTTTTAATTTCAGTGATTGTCAAAATAGGAAGTATCTCTTCAGGAGATTCCACAATTTCATCATTGGGACCTATTTTTAAAAATGATACATGACTACCACCTTTTGAAAAACTGGGGTCCGCAATTTCACCTAAATAAACAATTCCATTATCATTAGTTACAATCATTTGATGACAAATATGTGTATCATATATTGGTAATTGATAGTTTAATCCATTGAAATAAAGGAAGATATGCCACTTATATAAAAGTAGCTCTGTAAATTCTCCTGATACTTGTGATAATGCACTAATAAAAAAATTGTCGGCATCTTTTATGGCAGAATGGTTGTAATAATCATTAGGACGGTGGTTTTCTATAATTTCATCAATGAGTTCTCCATTTTCATCCATTCGGACAATCCAAGGTCTGTTTTGATTCAAGGTGCTTACATTAGATCCTACGGCATATATTTCGTTGCCAAATACTTCAACTTGACTGATGAAGCTTTTGTTTTGTGAATCCAATTCATTTTCCCAAATAATATTTCCGTTAATATGAAAGGCAGAAATAAATCCTTTTGTTAGGTTATCATTTCCTTTTATTCCTCCAATTAAGAAAGTGGTGTCATTTTGTAATACAATTGAATAGGCTCTATCTTCAAGATTTGTTTCAATCCGTTTCGTCCACAACGTATCTCCAGTCGCATCTGTCCGAACCATGTAGATATCTTCTTCTTGACTTGCTAAACCTACTGTTTCGCCAACCATGATAAGTCCGTTGTCTGGGAGTAGAATGGCATCCCAAAGCCTTTCCCAATCAGATGTGCCGTATGTTTTTTCCCATTCTAGCTCGCCTGACTCATCGGTTTTAATTAAGTAAAAATCAAAATCGGCATTTGTACTAAAACTGTTGGAGTATCCAGCAATCCAGAATCCCTCGTTTTCACGGTGAAAAATTCGGCGTCCTATGTCGGAATTATCGCCTCCAAAACTTCTTGAATGGATATACTTACCTGTGCTATCTACTTTCAACATAAACGCACGTGATGGTCCTTCATGGAAGCTACTTGAGGCCCCCGTGATTACATAACTGGAATCAGGCAGTTGCACAACGCCATAGCCAAAATCGTAACCGTTTTCACCATAGGTTTTAAAAAAGCTAATTTGACTGTTTACTATACACGTAAACGTCATTAATGCAATCGTAAGGATTAATTTATTTGCCATGTCAGTCTACCAATTATTGATTGTCCAAGTCCATTCTTAGCGAATGCACCATATACGTCCTGCGTCCCAATTCCGATGTATGCGTTTTTCATTTTAAAATCAGCATAGAAACCACCCCTTAATTCTCCGAATCCACCGTACGAAAGTTGAGCCCCAACTGCTACAGCAGGTATGGGTTGATAATGCATCCCCACAAATACTTGTGGAAGATAGGTAATATTGGTGTACACATTTAAGCCGAAAAAGGACTGTAGTTTTGCTGGATTTGCACGATCTACTATTTTCGCTAATTGTATAAATCCAGGTAACCATACAGCTTGAGATCCTGAAGTTGGATTAATGTTTAAACTGTCCATTAAGTTAAATTCACCCCCTCCAAAAACTCCACCGTCTAACAATTGATTCATTTTAAAACCACTGTATCGATACATGGTATCAACTGCGTAAGTTTGACTTGACTTATTGAAGAATACCACACCGATATTTTGTGCTTTTAATTGGATCCATGCTTTTTTGACTTTCATCCATGGAATTTCCAATCTAAATTCGGCGTCAAATGCAACTCCTAAGCCGTTAGAAAAACTGTTTCCAGTTGAAGCAGAATAATTTCCTTTTAATAATAGACTGATGGAGTCGGTATTATCCGATTGTCGATACTCGCCATTTTCCAGATTTAGTTTATTAAAACTTTGGCCATTGATTAAGTTCACCGCAATCGAAGAGCGCGATTTTTTATCTACGATACCAAAACCAATTTTTTGAAAGGTCATTTGTTCAAAACGAATGTCGGATAAATTTGCTAAATTATTGTCCACATGAGCATTTCCCTTAAAAATTAATGAAAATGCATCCTTTGTATATTGTGTGCCTATAAATGTTTCGTAACCTGCTTGCACTAAAAATCCCCATTCCGATTTTCCAAATAGGTTTACATCATAATTTCGATATTCTAATTGCGATGAAAAATTACCCCCATACCTGTTTCGTGAACGAGAAGCAGCATTTTTCATAGATGCATCTTTCATTTCATCTGTGATGTGACCACCAAAAAGCAAGGCATTAGAAAAGTCATTTCGAATTGCATTTCCCTGATAAAATACACCTCCAGTTAGAATGATTTCACCTTTTAGTTGAGTTGTATCGTGTTGAATAGGGAGCATTTGTTGACCCCACAAATATGTAGTGAAACAAGTTATCAATAAGGAAAATGAAATGCGCGTCATTGTACTATAGTTGAGTGGTGAGTTTTAGATTTGTAAACAGTTTGAATGCGATGAATTGTCCTTCGTAAAATGTGCTTATAGCTCCATTTTGAGGTGTGTCAAAAATGGCTTTTACCACAATTTTATCCAGTTGTTCCAATTGCTTTATTTCCGTTTCGGAAAGACTTAAAACTAGTTTCGATTGAACGATTTGCTGTGGCGAAGTATTGTTCGTATTAGATGATGCGCCTTTTATTTTTTCATTCGAAATTTTGCTAACCAATACATTGTCGAGTTGATCTAAAAATAGTAATTGTAAACCTGCGTCAAAGGAGTAAGAACTATGTGTTTGAATTTCGATGTTACCTTCTTTCAGTGCAAAATTAGCTGCATTGTTTTCAAATTTAAGGTTAAATGTATCCGCATAAGTTAAGTTTGTCATACCTATTGCTAAAGGCATGTCTGCGGTCAGTCGAGCAGTTACCTGACTTGAACTGAAAAATTCATCCCATCCACCACTTGTATTTCCCCATGGGTTTAGCTCAAATGCGTACCCAATTTTCAAAAATTTAGGTATGTTCTCAATAAATGGTTCGATGTTTGAGTTCGAGTTGGTAAAGAGAATGTCGTGAATAGAAGGAACTAAACTATTCCAATTTCCCGTTGCTTGGTTGATAAAAATCCACGGGCCAATTTCGGGATGATTCAGGGCAATTGTATTTCCACTCACACCTGTATTTTCAACTAACGTAAACCTAGATCGAGCGCTAGACTTAAGTCCATTTCGCAAACTTAGGGTAAGCGACGTATTTTCGATGTCAATCGTTCCTGCTACAATTTTGTTCAATAAATCAAAATCGAAAGTAGTCGTATCACTAAACACTTGATTGCCAAAATAGCCTTGTGCGTATGACGGAACAAGATTTTCAAAAAACACTTCAAATACAACGGTGTCTTTATTGGTTACATTAATTGTAGGGCCATTTGGGTCGGTTCGTACAGCAACTTGAGATTGAATAATGTTGAATAGATTACCATTCGGTCCTGTCAAATCAATTTCATACCCCGCTAAATCAAACGTTTCCGTTAAGATACTAGGATTTTGAAGTGATCCAGCTGGAGCATCTAATGTGCGAGTATAGACTAAGTTGTTCTTTTTTACAGAAGGAAGAGTTAGTGTTAAAATTGTTGGCGCAGCAATGGGGGAGGATAGTTTTATACGAGCTTGACCACTGCTTAAGATGACTTTTTTTAAGATTAAATCATCCACTTCAAATTCATGGCTCTCCGTTTGGTTAATAAAACTAATGCCAGGAGGTACATTCAGACTCGACACAGCGATGACTACTTTTTGAAAAATGGAAGTATCAGGTAATTGAAGAAGTGAGTCGATGGATAAGTTTAATATGTCCCTGTTGATGACTAAATGATAACTGCCATCAGGATTGATTGCTAAAATAGAATCCTTTACTAAATTATGGAGCGTTAATGAATCTTGAATCAGAGGAACCCTCCAATCACTATCCCATGTAGTTTTTTCTTTTCTACATGAAAAAAAAGTAATCGCTACTGTTAAAATCAAAAATACCGTTCTCATCTTTACAAAGTAACATATATTTTCTCAAAAGAACGTAATGAGTTTGGTTCAGATTGCATTACTTCTTTATTTTTGTCATTATGATTAAAGAAAAATTGAAGATTGATTTAAATAATCCAGATGCATTATCATTAGTTCAACGCTTATTTAGACTTGTGTTTGGTAAAGAACGTCCCGATTTATTGACTCGTTCTTTCTTTTTTTCGCACTTGATTGGATGGAGTATTTTTTTCTTTTGGTATGTGACAGCATATCTATCGCTTCATTTTTTGAACAATATTCGGGGAGCATCACGATTAAAATTGATTATGGCAAAAAGAGGTCGTGAATTAGGTATCCACGATTTTAAAACCAGTTATGAAACCTTTGCGTTTGTAATGATTGTGCTATGGGCTCTGTATTTGATTGGATTAGTCTTAATGTGGCGAAACAAACCACGTTATACTTATTTCGTCTTTGGTGTGTTGTTGGCTTATCCAATTGTAACAGTTATATTTTTGAATTTTAGGTATTTATCACAGGATGTATCACTTTTTGATAAGCTGCTGTATGTTATTTTATTGATTTCGATGACGGTTTATTACCTAATTAAAAGAAGGGAAAACCCAATTAATATTGAGGGAGACAGTATAGAGTAGCGAGGGAAAATTTAACATCTTTTAGATTAGAGTAATTGCAATCGGTAAAATTATTGGCGGTAATTGAAATTTATTTGAAACCAGTACAGGGCGAGTCGCGACTCGCCACTAATGGTTCATGGAATGTGTGTTGTAATCGTAACAAAAAAAATGTAAATTTGGGTAAAACTTTATCATATGCTACTACGTAATTTGTTTATATTATTGACTTTAGGGTCTTCTTTATTGGTGTTTTCGCAAATGACTCCCACGTATGAAGTGAGTATTGAAATGCGAGACCAACAGAATTTAGCTGCTGATGTGTATGTGCCAAGCGCATGTACTTCTTGTCCGACTATATTGATTCAAACACCGTACAATAAAAATGCGTTTCGAAATGGTTTGCCGTTAGGATATTTACAAAATCTAGAATCGAGTCCTTATGTATGGGTAGTGGTTGACTGGCGTGGTTTTTATGGTTCGTCATCGGCTACAACTCCACCACAATTTAACCGAGGAGAAGACGGATACGATATTATTGAATGGATTACGGAACAACCTTGGTCAGATGGAAAAGTAGGCACATGGGGACCTTCTGCATTAGGTGTAATTCAATACCAAACAGCACGAGAACAACACCCTGCACATGTGTGTGCAGTACCGCTGGTTGCGCATCCGCAAACGCATTACAAAGGTTATTTTTACGGTGGGGCATTAGAGAAATCACGATTAACGACAATGGATGCCTTAGGTTATGGGTTGTCGCCAATAGTATTAAGTAATCCTTATTTTAATCCTACATGGCAATTTGTGGAAAATAATGGATGGTATCCACAAAGTATTCAAATTCCCACCTTACAAATAGGAGGCTGGTATGACCATAATATCGATCGAATGATAGATTGGTACGAGGCTACACGCACACAAGCTCAGGTAGCTGTTCGCAATCAGCAATGGTTATTGGTGGGACCATGGGTACACGGAGGAACAGGAGCAGCGTATGTAGGTTCAGCTGTACAAGGTGATTTGACTTATCCTAATGCCGCTTTTGAAAGCGATGTGGATGCACGAAAGTTTTTTGAGTACTATTTACTAGAAGAAGCTAATAATTGGAATAATACACCATTAATCAAGTATTACGAAACGGGTATCAATCAATGGGCGACGTCCACTGCATTATCTATCGCGATAGCGAACAATGAAACTATCTATCTTGGTGAAGGAGGTGTGTTACAAGCTACTCAAAGTACTGGAAATTCGACATTTGAATCTGATCCTCGCAATCCCACACCTACATTAGGAGGACATACGCTAAGTCTAAATTTAGTGCAAGGACCTCTTGATCAAACGTCATTGCTTTCACGCGATGATTTATTAGCGTTTAGTTCTGTTGAACTTCCTGAAGATTTTACCATATCTGGACGTGTCAAAGCTAATTTAGCGATTTCGTGCACTCAACCTGACGCTGATATTGTGGTGCGTTTGATAGATGAATATCCTGATGGACGAAATATGTTAATTAACGATGGAATTCGAAGACTTCGCTTCCGTAATGGTTATTCTCAAGCCAATGAGGCATTTATGACAGCAGGAGAAGTCTATTCGGTTGAAGTAGAATTGCCATTTGTGAACTACACATGGTTGGAAGGGCATAAAATGAAAATCATTATTAGCGGCAACAGCGATTCGAGATGGGATGTGAATTTACAAAATGGCGGAACGATGTATGCAGCGGGAGATACTATGGTGGCGACTATTACAGTACATCACAGTACAACGCATGCTTCTCGTATCATATTACCGGCTAATAATTCGTCACTTTCTTTAAATGATGTGGTAGATTCTTCTCCTGCCGTAATTTTTTATCCTAATCCAACTTCGGGTGAGCTTTATTGGAATTCAGCTGTCACTTTTTCAGCTATTCAAGTAACAGATATCAGTGGACGTGTTCATATTGAAAAGAACATACAGGAAGGCCAACATGTTATTGATGTCGTTGATTTACCCAAAGGAATTTATTTTGTTCGACTAATGTCATCCAATAGCGAAGTGATACACAAGATCTTGAAAAATTAATAAGGTGAGTTGTTTTGTGAATTGTTGTTGATTGGTGACGTGAATTGTGTTAACTGATTAATTGCAATTGTATTAGAAGTTACCTGTTAATATTCAGTTCATCTACATAAAATTAACTTCATAATCTTTAAAACAAGCTTAATCGTGGATTAATATCTTAACAAAACAATTGTATTCAATTTGTACCAAAATTAATTGTGTACAAAATGAGACTGTTTTTTTACTCCTTATTTCTATTTACTTCAGCGACAATTTTTGCTCAGGGTTATACGGTAACTGGTAAACTAATTGATAGCGAAACAAACGAGCCAATTATTGGTGGAGTAGTAGGATTAGTAGGTACAGATTTCAGTGGTGTTTCTGGATTAGATGGTTCATACCGTATAAAAAATGTGCCATCGGGTACGTACAAGGTTCAGGTTCGGTTTATATCTTATACAACCATTGAACAAGCTCTACACATTTCGAAAGATACTTACATGGATTTTCCACTTGTTCCTGCTTCAATGAACTTAACGGAAGTAGAAGTAGTGGGGCGTAAAGATGACAGTTCTGAAATGAGCGCACGACTTTCTGAGAAGAATGTAATGAATGTCATCAACGTTATTTCAGCCAAAGAAATTGACACTTCGCCTGATATTACGGTAGCCAATGTCGTACAACGTGTTTCGGGTGTATCCCTTGAACGTAACTCAAATGGTGACGGGCAATATGCTATCGTAAGAGGAATGGATAAACGATACAATTATACACTTGTAAACGGGATTAAAATTCCTAGCCCAGACCCGCGTAATCGCTATGTGCCATTGGATATTTTTCCATCCGATTTGTTAGACAGGTTAGAGGTTACAAAAGCGTTGACGCCAAATATGGAAGGTGATGCGATTGGTGGGGTTATCGATATGAAAATGAAAAATGCACCTGACCGATTTACACTTAATGTAAATGTTGGAACAGGGTATAATCAAATTTTTATAGACCAACCTTATCGCACATTTGACCGATCTACTACCAACAAACTTTCACCTAGAATGGATAACCCAGATGGGTATTTAGCTACAGTGAATGACTTTCCATTGGAAAATATAGACTTTCAAGAAATTCAAGCTCCGATAAACCAAGTATATGGTTTGTCAGTTGGTAATCGTTTTTTCAAAAGTAAGCTTGGTGTACTTGTAGCAGGAAGTTATCAAAATACGTATCGTGGAGCAAATTCGATGTTCATGACGACATTTATTGATCAGGAAGACAATACACCATACTACGAAGTTGTACAATTACGTCGTTTTTCTGCACAACAAGTGCGTACTGGAGCACACGTAAAATTAGATTATGAGTTTAACAAAAAGCATAAACTTGATTTGTACATGGCAGCTATTGCCCTCAATGATTTTGAAACACGAACACGTCAGGATACCATTTTAAAAATTGGTCGTGGACAAGGGCCTGGGACTGGACGTATTGAGATGAGAGAGCGTTCACGCCAGCGATACCAACGTATTTACAATGCTACTTTACAAGGAACACACAAATTGCATCCTAAAATTAAGGCAGATTGGTCGGCTGTATATTCATTGGCAACAAATGATGACCCTGACATGGCTGAATTAAAATGGATAACTGCTGTAACGAAAGATAGTGCAGGTAATTTTGTACAAGACCCTATTATGTACGATACGGATTACAAAAGAAGGTGGATGAATAACCAAGATCAAGACATGGCAGGTTATGCGAATATTGCCTATACGCCAACCATTTTCAATATTAAGTGGGAATTTACAGTAGGAGGGATGTTTCGCCACAAAAATCGTATGAGCAATTTTGATGAATACCAATTACGTACTATGCCAATTATGCAAGCTTGGTCGGGGAGTGTGTACGATGGAACGTGGGAATTGTTTAACTCGATAGGAACACCCACTAATCCATTGAATTATGAGTGTATGGAAAACGTTGCGGCGGGTTATGGTATGTTTAAATTTGATTTAAAGAAATTCCAAGTGCTGGGTGGTGCACGAATTGAAAACACCTATTTCGAGTGGGAATCTAATGCACCTGCAACGGTAAAAGGTAAAACAGGAAGTATTCAATACTTGGATGTATTACCCAGTTTGCATTTGAAATACATGCCGACTGAAAAGCAAAACATTCGTTTATCGTATTTTTCATCGATTAGCAGACCAAGTTTTTATGAGGTAATTCCATACGAAATTAACGAAGAAGATTTTAGAGAGCGCGGTAATCCATTTTTGAACCGCACATCAGCGAACAACTTCGATTTGCGTTACGAACGATTCAGTAACTTTTTGGATAAAATAATGGCGGGTGTGTTTTACAAACGAATTGTTGACCCTATCGAATCCGCATTAGCGATTCAAGGTCAGTCGGTTTATCTACAACCGAACAATTTTGGAACAGCACAAAACATGGGACTGGAAGTGGATTTTACAAAATACATTCGAAGCTTTGGAGTGCGATTCTTTTATACTTACACCAATTCTTCCATTACGACAACAAAAATTGTCCGATTTAGAGATAGCGATGGTAACTTAACGTCACGAGAAGAAGATCAAACACGACCATTGCAAGGGCAATCGGCTCATATCTCGAACATATCGTTATTGTATAAAAACCAAAAATCAGGGACGGATGTTCAGTTGGCAATGGTATATACTGGTAAGCGCATCATTAGTGTATCGCCATACTTGGATAACGATATTTGGCAACGTGGTTTTGTTCAGTTAGACTTGTCTATCGAGCAACGTGTATGGAAAGATTTTGTAGTGTATATCAAAATCAACAACTTGTTAAACACGCCATTACGTGCAGATATTTTATTGCCAAATACATTTAATCCAGAACAAGCTCCGTATTTAGACGCTTCACAAAGTGTATTGGTACGCGAAGATTTTTATAGACAATCCTATTTTATTGGGATAAAATATAGATTCAGAAAAAAGTAAATAAGTAAATAAATCGAAAAATAAAGTAAACATGAAAAATTCGAAAAAAGTGATATTGGCTTCATTAGCAATGTCAATGGTTGTATTTTCTTGTAAAAAAGAAAAAAAAGTAGTGATTGATGATCCAACAGATCCATCTGATGTAAAAATGATCACAGATGAAACAACTGATTTAGTTGGGGCAATGGAAGGTGTGCTTCGCGCAGGAAAAACGTACTACTTGAAAGGTGACTTAATTATCCCAGCAGGAAAAGAAATTGTTGCTGAAGAATGTGTTACAATTATCGCTGTAGGTGATGGTGGTCCAATTGGTCCAGAAATTACGGTACATGGTTCGTTTATTTCTCTTGGAACAGAGCAATGTCCAAACTTGTTCTCTGTGCCAGTTGAGCAACGCACTACTGCTAATATTTTCGCAGGATTATGGGGTGGTATCCAGTGTAGTGAATCTGCAAGATTGGTATGTTTAAAATGGACAAAAATGGAATACCTTGGTGGTCAAGGTGGGCCTGGTACACCTCGCGCTGGTTCTACGCGTTATGGTCTTTGGACATTGAGCTCTAACACCGAAATCGTAATGGAAGACTGTTGGATTTATGGTTGTAAAGATGACGTGTATCGCCCAGTTGGTGGAAAAATCAACTTGATGCGTAATACGTTCGAATTCTGTGGGCAAACTGGTGGTGACGGTCTTAACGTAAAAGCTGGTACTATTGGTAATATTGCGTACAATGTATTCTACGGTGGAGCAACTAATGCATTCAAACCATCTAACGAAGGTGATGGAACTATCCAAACAAACATTATGGTGTATAACAATACAGTATTGAATAGTGGATGGAGAAGACCAGGTATGTCACGTGGTGCGAACATTAATTTTGAAGTAGGTGCACGTGGTGGTGCGTATAACAACATTATTGTAAACTGTAAGCGTGGTATCCGTGTGCTAGAAGATGCTGATATCCAAAATATTCGTATTGATAACAACTTGTACTATGCTTCTCACCAACAAATGGTAGATGAGTTTATTCCTTCGGATGCTGTCGCTTCTACTAATCAAGCATCGGGTGCTAATAATATCTTTGGTGGAGTAGGTGCAAACAATCCAATGTTTGTAAGCTATAACATTGATTTGTTTTCAATGGCTGAATACGAAGCAGGTGAAAGTCAACCAGCTAGTATGAACTCGAATGCTGGTGCAAACTTACGTTTGGCTGGTGGTTCTCCTGCAATTGGTGCTGGAACGACTTCGTTCTCTCCAGTGTCGGTGAACTGGGTGTATGCTACTGGAAATAGAGCTCCAAATGTATTGCCTCCAAGTTCAGATTTGGGTGCTTACCCAACGAATGGTTCAGGAAACAGACATAATTAAAAATAAGTTAGTTGTAATAGTTTTTAAAACTTCCGAGATGTGATTTATTCGCATCTCGGTTTTCGTTTTTTAAATCGAGGTGTATGAAATTGTATTGTTCCGTTTTGTTGTTCGTGTTCATTAGCCTTTCGTGCAAAAAGGAAGAAACACCCAAAGAAGATCCAGTTGTTAAAGACGTATTTGTAACCATCGACTATACGATGACAAACTTGCCTGTTTCGACTGAATTTGCGCAGAATTCAAGTTTTGGCGGTCCGATAGAAAATGAATTTTTGGTTGAAGCTTCTGGGTTAGCTGTGAGTCGGTTTAACCCAACGATTGTATGGTCGCACAATGATAGCGGACACGCTAATCGCATTTATGCAGTAGGAAATAAAGGCGAGAATTATGGCGTTTTTTTAGTGCAAGGTGCAAGTAGCAGAGATTGGGAAGATATGTGTATTGGTGTGGGACCAGTTGATGGCGTAAATTATATTTATGTGGCAGACATAGGTGACAACAGTGCGCAGTACAATTACATTATCGTGTATCGCTTTCCAGAACCTGAAATTACGTCGCCACAAACGGATGGGTTGAATTATATCAATTCGGACGTGGTGGAGCGAATGGAATTTACCTACCCCGATGGTGCGCGAGATGCGGAAACCTTAATGATAGATCCGTGGACAAAAGATTTGTATATTGTATCTAAACGCAACCCACAATCGTTAGTGTATCGCGCTAAATATCCGCAAACTGTGGGGGGAAGAACAGAATTGGAAAAATTAGCACAATTGCCGTTTAACTGGGCTGTGGCTGGTGATATTTCACCAGATGGTAAGCAAATTGCGATTAAAGACCGTTACAACATTTATTATTGGACACGTAATCTTGGCGAATCGGTGGTGGATGCGTTGAAAAAACAACCTGTTCGTTTGCCTTATATTCCTGAACCTCAGGGCGAGTCATTTGCATGGACGGGAGATAATAATGGCTATTTTACCTTGAGTGAGAAAAATGGTCCTCCCATTCCGGATTTGTATTTTTATAATCGAGTTGAATAATGAAAAAATATTTGTTTATCGTTGGATTTAGTACCGTATTGTTGTCTGCTTGCACAACTTCTATCTCGGAAGATACGTTGCATTCTCCTAAAACAACACCAGAAGTAAAACAGTATTGCTTCGAAGATTTAGCAACCATTGGAGAGTGGAATGATTTTAAGCTTACTGAAGGTGGTTTTTCGGGCATTTATTTCATTCCTGGGACAGATTTGGAGTTTTATATGATCAATGACCGAGGTCCGAATATTCCCATGAGTCAACTGCCGTTAGCCAATGGGCGAGAAGTGAAGGTTTTTCCATTCCCAGCTTATGCACAGAAATTGGTGCATTTTAAATTGAGTGATGGTAAATTGAGTGTGTTGCAGACACATGCGTTGCGTTATTCGGATGAGCAAGGTTTTTCGGGACTGCCGGTTCCGGGAATGTCCGATTCGCACAAAGAACATCCTTGGAGCGATATGGAAGGAACGCCCATCCCATTAGATAATTTAGGTGTAGATATTGAGGCGTTGGTTTTTGAGAACGATAGTATTTATTGGTTTGTAGATGAATACAGGCCTTCGTTGTGGCGTATGGATTTAAAGAACAATCGCTGTTTGGCGGTGTATCAACCTAGCGATTTTAGTTTACCTGCTACCTTGTCCAACAGAAGACCCAACAGAGGTTTTGAAGGCGTGGCGTATGCCGATGGTAAAATCTATGCCATCATGCAGTCTGCTATGTGGAATCCAGATAAGACGGTTGAGAAAAATAGTCGTTTGACCCGTTTGATTGAATTGGAAATTGCGACGGGAAAAGTGAATACCTACATCTATGAAATGCCGGATAAGCGAGATGATGTTCGTATCAAAGATTGGAAAATTGGTGATATGGTTGCACTTGGCAATCAGTCCTTTTTAGTACTTGAACACGGCAGTAAAGGTGATGCTAATTTTGTGGATGTGTATAAAATTAATCTTTCGGAAGCTACTGCCATACCTTCTAATTATACGGAAAAAAAGCCATTGGAGTTGTATTGGAATGCCACCGAATTGCGTCAAGAAACGGGTATGCATGTGGTTCAGAAAACACATGTGGTTGATTTGCTAGCTGTGGGTTACGATTTATCGCTCGGTAAACCAGAAGGATTGACATTTATTGATGCGCATACGCTTGTGGTGCTTAACGATAACGATTATGGTATTGCTTCGCCTAAGGAAGATGGTCATGTTGTCGCTACTGGAATTCCTACTTGTCTTACGGTTATTCGTTTTCCTAGTAGTTTGTTTGAGTAGGGGGGAGGCTTGTACGCGCAATCATCCTCCGAAGGAACCCGAAAGGCCCCACGAACCATGAAAACCCTGAA
>ERZ869909.1102-NODE-1102-length-23693-cov-4.425601_pt1 | contig 23693 bp, 17 predicted proteins | sample MGYA00520892_ERZ869909 | MGnify/ENA primary metagenome ERZ869909 (study PRJEB32215, sample SAMEA104723947) | bioreactor metagenome | biome: bioreactor; feature: anaerobic bioreactor; material: water | place: China | collected 2015-03-12 ... | reverse complement strand
AAGCCCGGCGCGTACACGCTCCACGACGCCGGGCGCGCGCCGACCGCCGCAGACGTCCGCCGAGCGCAGGAGCTGCTGCACACGGCGGCGGCGCTGCTGAGCCTGGGCTCGCTGCTCGCCGCGCGCCCACGATTCGCCGGTTGACGACGCCCTGCGTCATCCGCTACAGCCGGCGTGCCCCTGGTGGGCAGCGACGAACGGCCTCGTGCCGGGAGCTGCCTCCGGGAATCCGGTGTGAATCCGGAACTGACGCGCCAGCGGTCAGGGAGAACGACCGTCGCACACCTGCACTGGGATCCGTCCCGGGAAGAAGCGACCAGTAGGCCAGGCTCTCACGAGCCACGCTCCCGAGTCCGAAGACCGGCCAGGGGTGGGGTGAACGACCCCGACGACGATGCCGTGCGATCCGGTGTCCCGTCCGAAGACGTCCACAACCCGCCCCCACGTGCACGCACCCGCCATGACCGGCGCACCCGTTCACCATGGGCCGCACGCCCTGGCGTCGACCGACGACGCCCTCGCCGTGCAGGCCCCACCCGCCCCCGGGCGGGTCCCGCCGTTCGCGCGCCGCGCGACGCGGCCCACGCGAGGTGTCGGCGGGCTGGCTGCGGCGCTGGGCCTGCTGGCGCTGTGCGGTGGCAGGACCCTCGCGGCGCAGGACTTCCACTCGGAGACGCGCGCGACACGCGACGTCGAGGTCGTCCGCGCGGAGGGCGCCAGCGTGCTCGTGAGCACGGAGGAGTCGTTCTCCGGCGCCGCAGATGTCGCCGAGGTCCTCGAGCGGCTGCCTGAGCTGCGCGTCCGCCGCGCCGGGGGCCTCAACGGGCCGGCCTTCGTGTCGATCCGCGGCTCGCAGCCGGAGGCGGTCGCGTTCAGCCTGGACGGCATCCCGCTGCACGGCGCCCAGGACACCGCGCTCAACATCAACCTGCTGCTGCCCGAGATGCTGGACGGGATCCGCGTCTACCGCGGCAACGCCCCCATCTCGCTGGGCCCGGCGTACCCCGGCGGCATGATCGACTTCCGGCTGCGCGAGCACATCCCCGCGCGCTACGCCGTGGCCGCCAGCTACGGCAGCTGGCAGACGTGGAAGGGGCTCGCCGCCGGCTTCCACCGCACGGACACGACGCGCACGCTGATCAGCGCAGCAGCGCGCGGCTCCGCCGGTGACTTCCGCTTCTACGACACCGGCGGGACGGACTTCACCCGCGAGGACGACGTGCCGGACCAGGTACGGCGCAACAACCAGCACCGCGAGGCGGCGCTGCTCGTCCACCACGAGGCCCGCCTCGAGCGCTGGCGCCTCAACCTGATCAGCCTGACGGACGTGCGCGAGCACGGGATCCCCGGGCTCGACGTCAACCAGGCGGAGCAGGCCGAGGGGTCCCGCATCCAGCAGCTGCTCGCGCTGCGCGCGCGTCGCAACGGCCTGCTCGATGGCCGTCTCGACCTCAACACCATCGGGTCGCTCTACATCAGCCGGCGCACCTACAGCGACCCCGCCGGCGAGGTCGGGCTGGGCTTGCAGGAGCGCGCGGACACCAGCCTGATCGGCTTCACCCAGGCGGACGCGGCGCTGTGGCTGCCGCACCACCACACGGTCCGGCTCGTCGGTGACTACAGGATCGAGACGTACCGCCCGACGGACGCGATCCGCGCTCCGCAGCTGGAGTACGCGACCCGCCAGACGCCCAGCCTGGGCGTCGCCTGGACCTGGCGCACGGACAACCGCCTGCTGAGCCTCGACGCCTCGACGCGCGTCACGGCGTACCACACCGCCACCCGCGGCGAGGCCACGCCGCAGCACCCGATCGGCTCGACCGTCACCCCGCGGGTCACCCCCCAGGCCGGCGTCGTGCTGACGCCCGTGCGCGGCGCGTACGATCGGCTGCAGGTGGGCGCCTGGGCTTCGCGGACCGCGCGCCCGCCCGGATTCGCCGAGCTCTACGGTGACAACGGCAGCTCCGTTGGCAACCCGGAGCTCGGCTTCGAGTCGCAGACCGCCGTCGAGCTCAGCGCGCTGTACAACCACTGCGACGACCACGTCGACCTCACCCTCCAGGTAGCGCTGTTCCAGCAGTGGCGCGACCAGGCCATCGAGTACATCGCCAGCCCGGTCGGGGTGCGCAAGCCGCTCAACGTCCCGGGCGCCGTGGCGCGCGGCGCAGAGGCGCGCGCGAGCGTCTCCCACCGCTACATCAGCGCCGGCGCCGCGCTCGCCAGGCTCTACACCCGCAACGACTCCGACGACCCGCGCCTGCAGGGCAACGCGCTGCCCTGGCGCTCCCCGTGGTCCGCCGATGGCCACATCGAGGGCGGAGCCGGCGGGCTCACGGTGGGCTGGCAGAGCACGTGGGACTCCCCGTTCTTCGCCGACCAGGAGAACCGACGCCGCTACCCGGCTCGGCTCATCCACGACCTGACCGTGCGCTACCGGCCCACGTTCTACCCCGAGCTGCTGGTCGCGCTCGAGCTCCGCAACATCACCAACGAGCGCGAGGCGACGATCCCCGCGCGCGACGGAGGGCGCACGATCCAGGTGCCGCGCCCGATCTCGGACTTCCAGGGGTACCCCATCCCCGGGAGATCCATCTACATGACCCTGACCTGGATGGCTGGAGGTTCACGATGAAGACCGACAACACGACCCAACGCCCGACCGAGCAGACCGGCGGCCACCCCACGGTGCCCCGTCGCCCGCAGACCGGCGGCCACCCCACGGTGCCCCGTCGCCCGCAGACCGGCGGCTACCCCGTGGTCGCCCCCTCGCTGGCCACGCTCTGCCTGCTCGCCGCGGCGCTGCTGTCCCTCGCGACGCTCGCCGGCTGCTCGGATGACGCGGAGCAGGACACCTGCGCGGACAACCCGAGCGCCGCCACCTGCGCCGACGCCGGCCTCGACGTCACGGACACCGGTGAGGAGCCGGTCGTGGCGAGCTGCCTCGTGATCAGCGCCCAGGGCAGCGAGAGCGGCGCGATCGCCGTCCTCGATCTCGACACGCTGGAGGTCGAGGCTGACCTGACCTCGACCCACCGCGACGCGCGGATCCTCGTCAACGACGGAGACGTGTACGTCATCAACCGGCTGGGCGCGGACAACGTCCAGAAGCTCACCCCGGGCAGCTGGTCGACGGCCTGGCAGCGCAGCGTCGGGACCGGCGCGAACCCCTACGACATCGCGTTCGACGGCGACCGCGCCTGGGTCGTGCTCTTTGGCGACGGCGCGGTGGCTGAGCTCGACCTCGCTGCGACCAGCGCCGCCGCGTTCCTGACCGGCGAGCGCGTCGACGTCCCGCTCGGCCCGCTCGACGGGACCCGCTCGGAGCCCGTCGCCATCGCGCGCCACGAGGGCACGCTGCTCGTGCTCACGCAGCAGATCGGCGACGACTACCAGTGCGCGGACGGCGCGCAGGGCATCATCTACGCCTTCGACGCGGACACCCTGGAGCCGGCAGCGTTCTTTGGTGAGGCCACCTCGCTCGCGCTCGACACCTGCAACCCCGGCGGGTGGATCGTCGAGGACGACGCGCTGATCGTGCAGAGCGTCGGCGGCTACCGGATCAGCGGCAACACGGACGACGACGGCGCCGTCGAGCGCGTCGACCTCACCACCGGCGAAGCCACCGTGCTGTTCCGCGAGTCGGACGTCGAGGACGGCCTCGACACCTACGCCCTGTACCCCGGCGCCGCCGGCTACTGGCTCGTCGCGGCCGGCGACGACTTCCAGGCCCTGACGCTGCACCGGGTCACCGTCAACGGATCCACCGTGACGGTCAGCGACCGCATCTACAGCGGCGCGATCTGGGGTCTGCACGAACACGACGGGCGGCTGTTCCTGTCCGAGCGCCGGGCAGACGGCGCCGGCATCGTCGTGCTCGACGCCGCGACCGGCGAGGCGATCACCGACGAGCCGATCGATACCGGCTTCCCGCCGCGTGGGGTCGCCGCCGTCGAGGTGAGCGGCGGCTGCTTCTGAGGCTGGACAGCCCGCCCACCAGAGAGGTCAGGTGGGCGTGACGAACCGGGACCACGAGGGACCATGGGCACGGGTGACGGGACACGGCGGGGCAGGATGGTGTTGATCGGCGGCGGAGCGCGGTCGGGCAAGAGCGCGCTCGCGCTGCGCCTGGCCGGCGCCGTGCCCGGCCCCATCGTGTTCGTCGCCACCGCCCAGGCGTTCGACGGGGAGATGCAGGCGCGCATCGACCGGCACCGCGACGAGCGCTCGTCGCGGTTCGTGACCCATGAGGAGCCCACGGAGCTCGCGCCGCTGCTGGCGTCGCTGCCCGCGGGGTCGACGGTCGTCATCGACTGCCTGACGCTGTGGCTGTCGAACCTGCTCCTCGCCGGCCTGGACGACGCGGAGGTGGCCGCCCGCGGCGGCGCGCTCATCGAGGTCGTCCGCGCCCGCGAGGGCCTGACCGTGCTCGTGAGCAACGAGGTGGGACTGGGGCTGGTGCCCGACAACGCGCTCGGCCGGCGGTTCCGCGACGAGGCCGGGCGCCTGCACCAGCGCGCCGCCGCGGCCGCAGACGAGGTCTACGGCGGGCTGATGGGCCTGATGATGCGACTCAAACCGGGGCCGGTCGAGGCCGTGACCGCAGGAGGATGGCGCGATGAGTGACGAGCAGGGACGCGAGGCAGGCGAAGCGCTGACGGACGAGCAGCGCGAGGCGCACCGGGAGCGCATGCAGGCGCTGCGCGAGGAGCACCGGCGGCGGGTCGCGGCGTGCACCGAGCGGCGCGGCGTGCTGATCATCAACACCGGCAACGGCAAGGGAAAGAGCACGTCCGCGTTCGGGACCGTGCTCCGCGCCGTGGGTCACGGGTTCGAGGCCGGCGTCGTGCAGTTCATCAAGGGCAAGTGGAAGACCGGCGAGATGGCCGCGCTGCGGCTGCTGCCCGGCGTCGAGCACATCGTCGCCGGCGACGGCTTCACGTGGGACACCCAGGACCTGGATCGGGACATCGCGTCAGCGCGCCGCGGCTGGAGCGAGGCGCTGCGGCTCATCGAGGCCGCGCGGGCGAACGAGCGGTTCCAGCTGCTGGTGCTGGACGAGCTCAACATCGCGCTGCGCTACGGCTACCTCGACCCGTTCGAGGTAGCGCGCGGGCTGATCGACCGGCCTGAGCACCTGAGCATCATCGTGACCGGGCGGGACGCGCCGGAGGCGTTGATCGAGGTTGCGGACACGGTGACGACGATGCAACCGGTGAAGCACGCGTTCGAGGCCGGGATCCGGGCTCGTCGCGGGGTGGAGTTCTGAGCGCCGGGGCGGCGCCCGCGGTGCAGGTGATGGTTCCTCCGGTGAGGTCCTGACGGTGGCGGAAGCGCAGGTAGCATCAGGGAGCGCGGTGGCGGTGGGTCGGGCGCGCGAGCGCGGTCGGCTTGTCCGGCTGTGGGTCGCGCTGCCGGTGCTGGCCGTGCTCGCGGTGGTGCTTGGTCTGCTCGTGGGTCACGGTGACCTGGGGGACGTGGGGTTGCGCGACACGCTGCTGCGGCTGCGGCTGTGGCGGGTGCTGACGGCGTTTGGCGCGGGGGCGTCGCTGGCTGTGGCGGGCGTGCTGGTGCAGGGGATCTTCCTGAACCCGCTGGCGAGCCCGTCCGTGCTGGGGACGACGGCTGGTGCGAGCTTCGGGGGTCAGGCGGCGCTGATAGCGGGGCAGTGGGTGCTGGGAGCGACGGGCGTGACGTGGCTCCTGCCGGAGATGCTGGTGCCGTTCGGGTGCGTGCTTGGCGCGCTGGCGTCCCTGCTGGTGCTGCTGGCGGTGACGCGTGAGCAGAGCTCGATGCTGGTGGTGCTGCTGGTGGGCTTCCTGCTGTCGAGCCTGTTCCTGAGCATGGGCTCGTTCCTGACGAGCCTGGCGCAGGAGTCGTGGGAGCTGGGCCGCGCGGTGATCGCGTTCACGCTGGGTGGCGTGGCCGGGGTCGGGGTGAAGCAGGCGGGGCTTGTGGCGGTGGTGCTGGTGTTCGGTGCGCTGGCGGCGCTGAGCTGGGCGTCACGGATCGACGTGCTGCTGAGCGGCGAGGAGGAGGCGGCGGCGCTGGGCGTGGACGTGCAGCAGGTGCGGCGCTGGTGCATCGTCTGGGCGGCGGTGCTGAGCGCGGGCGCGGTCGCGGTGGGCGGCAACGTGGCGTTCGTGGGCCTGATCGTGCCGCACGCGCTGCGGCCGATCACGGGTTCGACGGCGCACCGGCTGCTGCCGGCGTGCCTCGTCGCGGGCGGGACGTTCCTGGTGGTGTGCGACGTGCTGGCGCGGGTCGTGCCGGGGCGGACGGAGGTGCCGCTGGGTGTGGTGACGGGGATCATCGGGGCGCCGCTGTTCCTGCTGATGCTGATGCGCACGGCGCGCGTGGAGGCCGGCCGTGGCTGATCGGCTGGAGCTGCGCGGCCTGCGGGTGCGGCTGGGCGACCGCTGGGCGCTCGACGGGGTGGACTGGTCGGTGTCCAGCGGCGAGCTGGCGGCGGTGATCGGCCCGAACGGCGCCGGCAAGACGACGCTGCTGCGGGCGCTGCTGGGATCCGTACGGTCCGAGGGCACGATCCTGCTCAACGGCAGCCCGCTCGCGGCGCTGGGCCGGCTGGAGCGCGCGCGGCGGGTCGCCTGGGTACCGCAGTCCAGCAGGCTGAGCCTGCCGCTGCCGGTGTGGCGGGTCGTCGCGCAGGGGCGCCACATGCACGCCGGGGCCTTCGGCCGGCTGCGGGCGGCAGACCACCGGTCGGTCGAGGGCGCGCTGGCAGAGGTCGACGCGCTGCACCTGCTCGATCGGCCTTACCACGAGCTGTCCGGCGGCGAGCAGCGGCGGGTGCTGATCGCCCGGGCGCTTGCCACGGAGGCGCCGGTGCTGCTGCTGGACGAACCCACCGCGTCGCTCGACATCGAGCACGCGCTGCTCGTGCTCGAGCTCGCGCGCCGGCTGTGCCGCGAGGGGCGCCTCGCCGTGGTCGTGCTCCACGAGCTCGAGCACGCGCTGCGCTACGCGTCGAGCTGCCTGCTGCTCGACCACGGCAAGGTCGTCGCGAGCGGACGCCCCGATCGGGTGCTCACCCAGCGGCACGTGCGCGAGGTGTACCACGTGCGCATGATCCCGGGCGGCGCCGCCTCGTTCGAGCTCGAGGGGGGCAGCTGATGCGCTGGAGTCAGGCCCTGAACGTCGCCCTGCTGGGGGTCGCTCTGACGTTGATGGCCGTCGTCATGACCAGCGGCGCGCGACCCGACCGGCGGCCCCCGACCGTGAGCCACGGGCTGACGTTCGAGGTCCCCACGGTAGCGCTCCCCGACGGGACGATGGCGGTCGTGGACGCGAGCGGGCGCGTCGTCCCCATCCGGCGCTACGAGCGTGTGCTCGCGGCGAGCACGACGTCAGCGTCGATCGTGAGCCAGCTGCTCGAGCCGGAGCGGGTCGTGGGCTACACCGACTACGCCCGCACGCGCGCCCTCGACAGCTGGCGCTACGCCGGCCGCCCCGGCATCGACCGCATGCAGGACATCGAGGGCATCCTCGCGATGCGCCCCGACCTCGTGCTCATGAACACCGTCGGCGACAGCCCGCCCATCGAGCGGCTGCGGGAGCTGGGCGTCGAGGTCTTCGACCTGGGCCCGATGCGCGGCGTCGAGACCTGGGTCGACCAGATCCTCCGCGCGACGACCGTGCTCGACGTCCCGGAGCGCGGGCACCGCTACGCCGGCCAGTTCCTGCGCCGGATGGCGACGGCGGCCTGCCACCCGCCGTCAGCCGACGCCCGGATCATGTACCTCTCCGTCTACGGCGACCGCTTCTACGGCGGCACGGCGGGGACCAGCTACGCGGACGTGATGCGCTACGCCGGCGTCCACGACGTGGCGGCGGCGCGGTTCCGCGAGTGGCCGGAGTACGCCACCGAGCACGTGCTGAGCCTCGACCCGCCGTGGATCCTCACAGCCAGCGGCATGGCGGACCGCATCTGCGGCCACAGCGCGCTGGGCAGCCTGCAGGCCTGCACCCACGACCCGCCGCGCATCGTCGAGATCCACGGCGGCCTGCTGAGCGACCCGGGCGAGGGCATGCTCGAGGCCACCGAGCTGCTGCACGACGCCATCTACGGCCCCTGCGCGCTCAGGAACAGACCAGGCGACACGAACGCCGACCCCTGACCCTCCACCATGCCCCCCAAGACGATCCGATGATCCGCCCCACCCACGACCGGCCCGACGACAGCCCGGACCCGCGGCTCGCCGCCGGGGCCACCTTCGACGAGCGCGAGCGTGAGGCCGTCTACCGCGTGATCCACGAGCGCCGCGACATCCGGGCCTACCGCCCGGAGCCGGTGCCCGACGACGTGCTGTGGCGGATCCTCGACGCCGCGCACCACGCACCGAGTGTCGGCTTCATGCAGCCGTGGAACTTCCTGCTCGTCGAGGACCCGGACGTCCGGCGGCAGGTCTACGAACACTTCCGGGACGTCAACGACCGGGCCGCGAACCACTACGACGACGACCGGGCGCTGCGCTACCGGTCGCTCAAGCTGCAGGGCATCCTCGACGCCCCGCTCAACGTCGTCGTGACCTGCGACCCGACCCGGGGCGGCGAGCACGTGCTGGGGCGGGCGACGATCCGGGAGACGGACGAGTACTCGACCTGCCTCGCGGTGCAGAACCTGTGGCTCGCCGCGCGCGCCGAGGGCGTGGGCGTGGGCTGGATGAGCCTGATGGAGCCCCCGGTCGTGCGGGCGCTGCTGGGGATCCCCGAGCACGTCGTGATCGTGGCGTACCTGACCGTGGGCTACCCGGTGTCGTTCCCGCCGTCGCCGCTGCTGGAGAAGGTGGGCTGGGAGAAGCGGCGGGCGCTCGCGCCGCTCGTCTTCCGGGACCGCTGGGCGTGCGCGGACGAGCGCGTCGCGCGGCAGCTCCCGCTGCCAGGCTCGGCGCCGGGGGGCGCGCAGGAGCGCGACGCCGGGAGCGAGCCCGGGGCCGGCGGCGGCGCGACGGCCGTGCTCCGTGAGCGCAACGCGGAGCTCACGAAGCCACCCGGGAGCCTGGGCGTCATCGAGGAGACCGGGCTGCGGCTGGCGGCGCTGCAGGGCGGCTTCCCGCGGACCGCGCGCCGCACCTTGCTGATCCTCGCCGGCGACCACGGCGTGACCGAGGAGGCGGTCAGCGCGTACCGCCCGGAGGTCACGGCGCGGATGGTCTACCAGTTCCTCGCAGACGGCGCGGCGATCAACGCGCTGGCGCGACAGCACCGGTTCGGGCTGCAGGTCGTCGACCTGGGCGTGGCCCACGACTTCGCCGGCGCGCGCGGCGTCGTGGACCGGAAGGTCGTCTCCGGGACGCGCAACCTGCGGCGCGAGGACGCGCTGACAGCCGCCGAGCGGGACTCGGCGATCGGGCACGGCCGCGCGCTCGTGCGAGCGCTCGGCGACCAGGACGTGCTGCTCGTCGGGGAGATGGGCATCGGCAACACGACGAGCGCGTCCGCGCTCTGCGCGGCGCTGCTGGGGATGGCCCCGGACGCCGCGGTAGGACGCGGCACCGGGGTCGGGTCCGCCACGCTGCAGCGCAAGGCATCGGTCGTGCGCGACGCGCTCGCGCGGGTACGCGGCGGTGGTGGCGCTGTCGACAGCCGCGGCAGCGGCAGCGGTGCCACCGACGGCGACCGCGCCCTGACGCTGCTCGCCGCGCTGGGCGGGGCAGAGATCGCCGGCCTCGTTGGTGTCCTGCTCGAGGCGTCCGCGCGCCGTACGCCCGTGCTGCTCGACGGCTTCACGACCGGCGTCGCCGCGCTCGTGGCCCGCGCGATCGACCCGCACGTCCAGGACGTGCTGTTCGCCGGGCACCTGTCAGCAGAGCCGGCGCACGCGGCCGTGCTCGAGGCGCTCGCGCTCGAGCCGCTGCTGCGGCTGGGCATGCGCCTGGGCGAGGGCAGCGGGGCCGCAATGGCGCTGCCGCTGCTCGACAGCGCCGCGCGCATCCTCACGGAGATGCGCACGTTCGAGGAGGCGAACATCGAGCACCCCACGGACCCGCGCGGAGCGCGCTAGCAGAAACGCGGGGGCGCACCGGCGGTCGCGAGCCCCGCGAATCCGCACACCGCAACGATCCTCGCGCCCTCACGCAACGGACGCGCTTGAATCCTCGCGCCGGCAGGGGTATCCACCGCGCAGGGGGACATCCTGCCCGGGAGTGACGCTTCATGAAGCCGCCGAGCCTGCTCAACGTACTGTGCACCGTCGCGACGCTGTTCGCGGTCGCCGGCTGCATGACGGCCGAGCGTGAGGTCGTCGTCAACGCGGGGGACTCGACGCCGCTGCGCCTCCGGGACAACGCGCGCCCGTACGACGCGATGCCCGACCACTCGCCCATCGTCGCGTACGAGGTCGGGCGCTGCGAGTCGGACGCGGACTGCGCGCCGCGTGGCTGCAGCGACGCGGTGTGCTCGCCGGAAGGTGGCCCCAGCCTGTGCGTGACGGACCCGGTGGGCCAGTGCCTGGCGCAGGTGCCGCGCAGCAGCTGCATGTGCAACGAGGGCGTCTGCCGCTGGCGACGTGACGCCGCCGTGCTGCAGTGCTCGACCGAGGCGATCCAGCAGATCCAGACGCGCCCGCTGCCGGGAACGCCCAACGAGCCGTACCCGGTCCCACCGCACTACTGAGCCCGGACCGCGGCTGCGGGCCTGACCGGGCTGCGGGCCTGATCCGGCTGCGTGCCTGATCGAGCCTGTCTCCTGGACGGGCTGAGTCGTCCGCCCACCGCGCGCGGCAAGAACGTCGTGTGTGCGTGTTCCGGATCGCGTGCCCCGGATCGCGTGCCCCGGAACGCGTCTCCCGGTGCGTGACCGCTCCGGCTAGCCGGTCACCGACCCGGGCGTGGTCCCGTTGAGGACGTCGCGATCCAGCGCACCCTCCATCGAGGCGACCGCGACGGCGCCGCACGAGTCGCCCCAGACGTTCACCGCGGTCCGCGCCATGTCGAGCACGCGGTCGACGGCGAGCACGAGGCCGATGCCCTCCAGCGGCAGCCCCACGGCCTCGAAGACGATGACCATCGTCACGAGCCCGGCGCTGGGCACGCCTGCCGCGCCAATCGCAGCGAGCGTGGCGGTGATGAAGATCAGCACCTGCTGGTCGACGCCCAGGGCGATGCCCCACGCCTGGGCGACGAACATCGCGGCGACGGCCTCGTAGAGCGCCGTGCCGTCCATGTTCACCGTCGCGCCAAGAGGCAGCACGAAGCCGGCGACCCTCCGCTCGACGCCGCACTGCTCGCTGGCGCAGCGGACCGTCTGCGGCAGCGTCGACGACGAGCTCGCCGTCGAGAACGCCATGACCAGCGCCGGCGTCATCCCCCGCGCGACGCGCGCCGGGTTGACCCGCGCGACGAGCACCAGCAGCAGCGGCAGGACGACGACGGCGTGCACGGCCAGCGCGCCGGTGACCGTCGCCATGTACGCGACCACCTGCACGAGCTCCGACGGCTCGACCGTCGCCGTGACCCGGAACAGCAGCGCGAGCACGCCGATCGGGGTCAGCCACAGCACCCACGTCGTCACCCGCATGATGACGTCGTTGAAGGCCTCGAAGAAGCGGCGCACCGGCCGGGCGGCCTCACCGCCGCTCGCGGTCGCGACGCCGATCAGGATCGAGAAGAAGATGACCCCGAGCAGGCTGCCCGGCTCGGTCATCGCACGCACGGGGTTGTCCGGGACGATGCTCAGCAGGATGGAGGCGACGCTGCCCGCCTCGATCGTGGGCGCCGCCTGGTCGAGCGCCAGCGTGATGCCGTCGCCAGGGCGCACGAGGTTGACGGCGACGAGCCCCAGCAGCACCGCCAGGGCGGTCGTGAGCACGTACCAGCCGATGGTGCGCAGGCTCAGCCTCCGCAGGTCGCCGAGCTCGATGGACGCGATGCCGGAGATCACGCTGGTGATGACGAGCGGGACGACGATCATGCGCAGCAGGCGCATGAACAGCTCGGCGACGAAGTCGAGGGTCGCGTGGATCGGGGTCCAGCGCAGGGTCCCGGTCTGCCAGAGGATGCCCAGCGCGGCGCCGGTGACCAGCGCGACGGCGAGGACGAGCAGCTCGCGTCGGAGCGCGCTGGCGCCGCCGCCGGGGGAGGCTGGTGCCGGGTTGGGTGCGGGCGAGGTCATGGTGGGTCCGCGCCGTGGTCGGGGGGCGTGGCGCCGTGGTCGGGGGGCGTGGCGCCGTTCGCGGGAGCCGGGCCTGCGGCCCGACGGGCGCGCTCAGCTGGAGCGCACGCGGATGCCGAGCGCTGCGAGGCGCTCCTCGAACTCGGCGGTGCGGCCGGGCACGACACGGAAGGCGCGCTGGCCGAGTCGTTCGCTGATGAACTCGCGCAGGGCGGCGACGCGGTGGATGCGGTCGCCGTCCTCGTCGCTGGTGACGACGAGGACCTCCATCGACTCGATGCGGCCGTCTGCGGGGCGCCCGAGGAGCTTCTTGAGGGAGAACTCGCGCTCTGCGGCGAGGCCGCCGGCGACGGCGGTGCGCAGCGTGGTGATCAGGCGGTCGAGGCCGTCCTCGGGGAAGCGCTTGCGGATGAGGTCGGGGTCGATGCGCAGGAGGTCGTCGTCCTCGCGGACGGTGAGGGGCGCGAGGCGGGCGAGGATGCGCAGGTCGGTGCCACCGCGGGGCGCCTGGAGGCGCTGGTCGTCGATCCAGACGAGGGACGGGTGGATGGGCCCGTCGTAGTCGATGATGACGGGCTTGTGGGCGCGCAGCGCCCGGTTGACGTCGTCCTCGTAGCCGCTGTTGACGAAGGTGAAGGTGTCGTTGACGACCTCGTACTCGTCGTCGCGCTGGACGGCGAAGATGACGCCGGACTGGACGACCTCGGGGTCGGTCTTGCCTGCGGCGGCGACGAGCTCGCCGTTGAGGTAGACGGTGACGCGCCGGTGGATGCGCTCCCAGTCCTCGAGCGCGAAGGTGACGGCCGGCGGGATGGACTGGTGGGTGTAGGCGCGGAGGATCTCCTCGATGGTCGCGGCGGTGTAGCCGCGCGCGTAGCCCCACTGGACGGCCTCTCCGGTGAGGCGGTAGCGGACGACGCGCTCGCTGGTGTCGACGAGCTCGGTGAAGCGCGACAGGTCGTAGAGCAGGCGCGCGGGCGCCATGTCGAGGAAGCAGGTGATCTCGAAGTTGGGCTCGACGACGATGGAGCCCTTGCCGTCGACCTCATCGGGCGCGGGGCTGATGCCCAGGAGGGCTCGGCCCACGTCCGTGAGGCGGGCGCGCGCGCTGCCGCTGGTGGAGCGGCCCAGCTCGATGCCGGCGACGTTGCTCAGGGCGTAGGTGATGACGCCGCGGACGAAGTCCTCGAGCAGGGGTTCGCCGCTGATGCTGACGGGCAGCGAGGTGCTCAGGTACTGCTGCTCGAGCGAGGCGATGGTGCGGATGGTCTCGTCGACGTCGAACCAGTCGCGGGGCTGGAGCCGCCTCAGGGCGGAGAGCACGCTGCCGCGCGGTCCGGCGAGCGAGGCGCTGCGCTCGTCCGGGGCGGTGAAGGCGCCGTGGCCCTGGCCGGTCTGCGGGGGCTCGCCGGTGGCGTGCCAGGCGGCGGCCTCGAGCTCGCTCCAGGCGCGCTGCTGTTCGAGGGCGCGGTGCAGCAGGTGCAGGCGCTCCTCGAACGGCTTGAGGAAGTAGGACGAGCCGTCGCCGACGGTCTCGAGCACGTCGCCGCGGCGCACGAGCATGCCCAGCGCCTCGGCGAGGGACAGCACGGCGATGTGCACATCCCAGCCGTCGACGTGCAGCGGATCCGGAGCGACCGTGCCGGGCTCCGACGCCCCGTAGAGGTCGATCAGGAACGGCGCCATGGCCTTGAGGTCCGACCGGTGCGGCGAGCCGTCCCGGTTCAGGCGCACGCGGTTGCGCTCGACGAAGCGCACGGCGTTGAGCACGTTGAACTCGACGACGACGAGACGCCGGCTGCGCTCCAGCCGCGTCTCGTCCTCCACGCTCTCGACGACCTTGCGCGGCTCCGGCGGCTTGCCGCCCAGCCCCTCGAAGCCCGGCGTCACCTGCAGCCACTGCTGCAGCAGACCCTGCTCCAGCGCCGTGTCCAGCGAGACCGCCTCACGGGCGCTCACGTTGCCCACCACCACCAGGCCGCGGTCGACGAGCGGCATCAGCCGCTCCTCGAAGTCCGCGTACCCGTGCAGGAACCAACGCTTCTTGAGCCGCTCGCCGCGCAACCGACGACCGATCTTGTCCATGAACGCCAGGAACCCACGCTGGTCCTCCGGCAGCTCATCGACGATCTGCTTGCGCGCCTTCTTCTCGCCCCACAGCTGCTCCAGCTCCGGCAGCGGGTCTTCGGCCGTCACGCCCCAGCGCGCCGCGATCTCCGCCAGCGAGCTGCGGCCGTAGACGCGAAGCAGCACCTCCTCGGGTCGGCTCATTCCTGCTCCCCTGCTGACCGGTCCGGGCCATCCGACCCCACGGCCGGCGCGACCGCCGCGCCAACCGGACCCTGACCCACAAGGCGCGGAAACTGACCATGCTCCTTCAGACGCTCAAGCACCTGCTCCACCTCGCGCGCAGGAAGGATGACGTGACGATCACCCACCTGAACCGCGTCGATCGCAAGGTCCTCGAGCCGGTGCAACGTCTCCTGAAGCGTCGCCAGCGTGTCGCAGGCTATCACTGCGACGTTCCGATGAATCACTGCGCCCGACTTCGCGCTGCTCAACGCTGCACCTGCTGAGTTTCCAGTGGGGGGCTTCCGTCAATCCATCCGCCGAAAGCGAAAACGGAGGATACGCGATCCGGACCACAACGGTCAACCGCCCCGACCCGACACCTCCACCACGCCCACCTTGACACGAACCACGCCATCACCCCAAGCTGGCCCCAAACCGGAGGGCTCCCCGGCCCGCACGTCTCGCCTCGCCAGAATCGGACGTACCCACACCATGCGCCCACTCGCCACGCTCTCCAACGCCGCGACCACGACCACGATCGCGACACCCACCGCGACCACCACGGCGGGCGCTGCCGTCCCGGGCTCCGCGCCCCTCCGCGCCACGCCCCTCCGCGCCACGCTCGTCGGGGCCACGCTCGTCCGGGCCACGCTCATCGGGCTCACCGTCGCGCTCCTCGCAGCCACCGCCGCCGCGCAGGTCCCCGAGCCCGGACCCGCCCAGCCCATGACCTACCGCTGCGAGTCCGAGTACGTCACCCGCGTCTACGTCGACGGCAACCAGTACGACTGGGAACAGGAGGTCCAGCCCACCCCGCGCGTCGCCCAGCTCATCGAGGGCGAGTTCCGCTACGACTGGACCGGCTACAACGACGCCTCCTTCATGCTCTGGTGCCGCCAGACCAACGCCGCCCTCTTCTTCGCCGTCGTCGCTCGCGACAACCAGATCACCCGACCCGAGAACGGCCGCGACGGCGACCGCTTCCAGATCTGGTTCCACCTCGACGACAACCAGCTCCCCGCACCGAACCGCACCCTGGGCTTCGAGATCCCCGTCTGGCCCGTCCTCGCCGACGGCTCATCCTCGGTCAACTGGGCACCCGGACAGGCAGGACGCTCCGGACAGGTCCCCGCCTCCCGCGCAGAGCTCGCACCCCGACGCGACGGCGAAGGCTACTTCCTCGAGTTCTCCATCCCCCTCTCCGCCATCGGCGCGCAGATCGGCTTCGCGCCCATCCGCTTCGCCGCCATGATGCGCGACTGGGACTACGACACCCGTCGTGAACAGGAAGCCGTCATCTCCACCTCCCCCTTCAACCGCAACAACCCCGAGACCTGGGGCACCCTCGAGTTCGGCCGCTTCCACCAGACCCTCGCCAGCATCCGCACCGCCCTCTCCATCGACTCCAGCGTCGAACCCGACCTCGTCCACTGGGCCAACGTCGCTGGCGACGCACGCAACGAGTTCGTCGCCCTCCTCGGCGAACACCTCGTCGTCGCTGGCGAAGGCATCCCCGGCTTCTCCTTCACCAACATGCGCATCCGCACCGAGGAGTCGCACACACCCACCGAGCTCACCTTCGCCAACCTCGACCCCGACCCCGAGCTCGAGATCCTCTACCGCTACCGCGTCACCCGCTACCTCGACGAACGACAGATGAACCAGGAGTTCGTCGCCGTCTTCGACGTCGAATCCGACGGCATGTCCCGCGCAGCGCACCAGGAGACCGCCGCAGAGATCCCCGGCGTCGGTCGCATCGAAGCACCCATGGAGCTCCGCGAACGCGGCAACTACACCATCGTCCGCTTCCGGCGCGCCGTCAGCCGCGGCCTCGAACGCGCCCAGTGGTTCGACGTCAACGCCCAACGCAGCAAGGACTGGGAAGACATGCTCATGCCCTGGGACTCCCGCTCGAAGATCGACTACTTCAACACCGGTCGCGGCTGGCAGTACACCATCGAATGACCCTCTCCCTCGACCAGCTCCACAGCATCACCGAGCTGCTCGCCACCCAACTGCCCGGCGCCCGCGTCCGCTCCATCCGACAGACACGCGCCCACCCGGACACCCTCGTCCTCGAGCTCCGACAGCAGGGCGAGAACCTCCTCCTGCTCGTCGACCCGGGCCCGGACACCGCCCGCCTGCACCTGGTCAGCGAGCGGGAACCGGCGCCCAGTGAGCCCACCGCCTTCACCATGCTGCTCCGCAAGCACCTCGAAGGCGGCCTCGTCACCAGCCTGCGCGCTCACCCCGACGACCGCATCGTCCACCTCGACATCAGCACCCGCGACGGCGGCCTCACCCTCACGGCAGAGCTCTTCGGACCCGGCGGCAACCTGCACCTCCACCGCGACGGGCAGCTGCTGGGCTCCTGGAACCAGCGCCTCGCCACCACCCAGGAGCGGTTGGCGGGCGGCGCGTGGCAGCCTCCGACGCCACCCCGGCGCGCGGCCACCAGGCCCCCGGGCGACCTGGCCCCGAACAACCTGGCCCCGAGCGACCAGCCCCCGAACGAACACCCCCCGAACAAGCTGCCGCCAGGTCCGGAGCTCCACGCCGCCCTCGAGGCCCACTACCGCGAGCTGCGCGCCCGCCTCGAGCGTCAGCGGCTGCGCGCCCGCATCACCCAGCTCGTCACCCGGGCCCAGCGACGCGCCCGCCGCACCCGCGACGCCGTCGAACAGGACCTCGCCCGCGCCGCCGCCGCGCCCGCGCTGCGCCACGAGGCAGACCTGCTCCAGGCCGTCCGCGGCAGGCTCCCCCGCGGCGCTGATCACGCCGTCGTCCACGACTGGGCGCTCGAGCCGCCCGCCGAACGCACGATCAGCCTCGACCCGGCCACGCCCATCGCCGATCAGATCGACAGCCGCTACCGCCGCGCCCGGCGTCTCGAGGCCGCCGCTGACCGCGTGCTCGACCGCATGATCCGGATCGACGAGGAGCTCGAGACCATCGCCCGCGCCCGGCAGGCCCTCGACGCCGCCACCTGCAACGACGAGCTCGACGCGCTGCTCCGCGCCTGCGACGCGGACCCGGCGTTCCGCACCCGCGGCGACGCCGCGAAGCGGGACCAGGCCGCCCGCGGCCGCGGCGGCAGGCCGGGCGCAGACGCCCCGCGCCTGCCCTACCACGAGCTGCGATCGTCCGACGGCTACCGCATCCTCGTGGGCCGTGGCGCCCGCGACAACGACCGCCTGACCCTGCACGTCGCCCGCGGCCGCGACCTCTGGCTCCACGCCCGCGACTTCGCCGGCTCCCATGTCGTCATCCCGCGGCCGGACACCCGCCCGGTCCCCGAGCGCACCATCGAGGAGGCCGCCCAGCTCGCAGCCTGGAACTCCCGCGGCCGCACGGACAGCCTCGTCGAGGTCACGCTGCTCGAGCGCAAGCACGTGAGCAAGCCCCGCGGGCTGCCGCCCGGGCGCGTGCAGCTCGCGGCCGGCGGGCGCACCCTGCTCGTGCGCCCGGACGAGGCCCTCGTGCAGGCGCTCTTTCGCAGCGCCAACGCGCCGCCCGCCGGGTGAACCACACGACCGACGCGATGGACCGCGTCACCAGGTCGCGGGGAACGGGGGTCCTCAGGGACCCTCGACCCGCGTGGCGCCGCGCGGCGGCGTGAACGTGAAGCCGGTGTTGGGCAGGCCGCTGTTCTGGCGCACGCTCGAGAACACCAGCCGGTTCGTGTTGCCCAGCGCGTCGAACACGACCGTCTCACGGACCTGGTAGCTCGTCGCGTCGACCACGAAGTGCAGCATGCTGAACTGGCTGTTCGGGGTCCGGGGGACCAGCGCGAGGGTGATCCGGCGGGAGCTGCGCTCCGGGATCGTGACCTCGAAGTCTTCCGTGAGGCGGCCCTGCCCCATCAGGAAGCGCAGCGCGCTGGGGAGCTGCGAGTCGGTCAGGGACTCGGTGTAGTACTGGGCGAACTCGGGCTCGTAGACCCAGAGCGTGGAGCCGTCGCTGATCATGAAGCGCTGCGACGGCTCGTTGTAGTCCCAGCGCATCATGCCGGGCTTCTTGAAGAACACGCGCCCGCGTGAGGTGCGGGTCTCACCCAGGGTCACGGAGGTGTACTCCTGGGTGAAGTTCGCCGTGAAGTCGGTGACCTGATCGTAGGCTTCCTGGACGCGGTCGACGACGGCGCGCACGTCCTCGTTGCCGTCAGCGGTGTCGCTGGCGGGGGCCTGGGCGCCGGCGGCCTGGGCGAGCAGGGTGGTGCCGGACAGGGACCGGCCCGCGCGGTCGCTGCTCGCGCCGGTGTTCGTCCGGGTGTTCGCGCCGCCGGTGACGGCTTCCGGCGCTGCGGTGCCGGACGTCCCCGTGGACGCCCCGGCGGTGGTCCCTGCGGCGAGGGCGGCGGACGAGGTGAGCAGCGCGAGGGCTGCGGCGGTGCACAGGAGGCGAAGCTTCATGAAGCGCTCCATGGGAGGAAACACAGGGGAATGCGGCGCGGCGCCGTGGCGGCGCGCTGTGGGGAGATAAGACGAAGTGGGGTGTCGCTTATTCTCCCGCGGGTCACGTGGGGCCGGTCAGCCGCCTGCGCCGGCGGCCTCGACGCTGCCCTCGTCGCCCGCGCCGTTGGCGTCGCCGACCCACTCGGCGCGGATCTTGCGGAGGCGGCGCCGGTCCGCCTCGACGACGGTCAGCCTGATCCCCCAACGCTGGACGATGGCGCCCACGCCGGCGACGGTGCCGGTCTCCTTCGCGATGAGCCCGCCGACGGTGTCGTAGTCAGCGTCCTCGGGGATCTCGATGTCGAAGAGCTCGCCCAGGTCGTAGAGGTTCAGGCGCGCGTCGATGCGGTAGATGCCGTCAGCGACCTTCTGGGCGTAGGCCTCGATCTCACGGTCGTGCTCGTCCCAGATCTCGCCGAAGAACTCCTCGACGATGTCTTCCAGCGTGACGAGGCCCGCGACGCCGCCGAACTCGTCGACGACGATGCTCATGTGGTTGCGCAGCTCCTGCATCTCCTGCATGAGCTGGTTGATGGGCTTGGTCTCGGGGACGAACTGGACGTCACGGACGATGCGGCGCAGGTCGAAGCCGCTGCGTTCGCCGTCGCCGCGCGCGCCGAGTCGCGTCAGGCCCAGCAGATCCTTGATGTGGACGACGCCGATGATGTCGTCGACCTTGCCCTCGTAGACGGGCATGCGGGAGTGCCCTGCGGACAGGACGAGGTCGATGAGCTCCTCGAGGCCGGTGTTGGCCTCGACGGCGACGATATCGGTCCGCGGGACCATGATCTCGCGGGCGGTGGTGTCGGTGAACTCGAAGACGGAGTTGAGCAGGTCTTCGCGGTCCTTGGAGATGGATCCCTCGCGGCGCCCCAGCTGGACGAGCAGCTCGATGTCCTCCTCGCTGACGTGCGGGCCGCTCTGGACGGCCGGCGCGCCGGTGACGCGCGCGACGACGTTCGTGAGTCCGACGAAGACGCGCGTGGCGGGGTAGAACAGCAGGTAGAACGGGCGCAGGGAGGCGAGGAAGAAGACGGCGAGGCGCTCGCGGTGTGCTCGGGCCAGGACCTTCGGGGTGATCTCGCCGAAGGTGAGCAGCAGCAGGGTCATGACGCCGACGGCGATGGGGACGGCGCGTGTCTGGCTGACGTTGGGGAAGAGCGCGAGGGTCTTCTGCGCGGCCTGCGTGGCCAGGGCGCTGGCGGTGATGTTGACGAGGTTGTTGCCGATGAGGATCGTGGTCAGGATCTCGCGCGGGTGGTCGATCCACCTGCGGAGGACGGCCTCGTGGCTGCGCCGCTGCTCGATGAGCTTCTCGAGCTTGACGACGCCCAGGGACGTGAGCGCGGTCTCCGCGGAGCTGAAGTACGCGGAGAGCACGAGCATGCCGGCGACGCCCAGGAGCTCACCGGTGGGGAGGTCAACCATGGTTGGCCTCCGCCGGCGGAGCGCTGGCGACGGTGCTGTGTGGGGGGAGGTCAGCCCGCCGGTGCTGGCGCGACGGCGTGCTCACGCGCGGGGTAGCGGCGAGGCAGGTGGACGACTCGATCCGGGCGACGCGTTGGTGGGGGTGCTGCCCGGGTCCTGGGTCTCCGCTCATCGGGGCTTGGGTCCTGGTCCTGAGGTCCGCCCTGGGGCGGCGCTGGGAAACGGATCAGCGTCCGTGTCGTGGCGTGTTGCGTGCGGGGACCCGCTGTGGTTGCTGGTCCCCTGCGGCCTTCTGCGCGGCGAGCGCAGCGGCAGCGCCGGCGAGAAGGGTTGCCACGACGACGACTGCGATCATGGTCTGCTCCGTGTCAGGGCCGGGCGTCAAGCGCGGAAGTCGCGATGCCCGTGGGAACCAGTATCGCCACAGGGTCGGGGGGTGTCAAGGCGGCGGCCGGGCGGCGGCGGTGTCGCCGGCCGCGCTCGGGTCGGCATCGGCGCGACGACGGTGTGGCGCCGTCGTCGCTGCACGGTGGCTCCCGGGTGGCGCGCCGGGGTCGCGCAGGTGGAGGGTCAGGTCACGTTCGTGGCTCGGTGATGGCGTCCGGAGGTCGCGCCGGTTGACAGGCGGCGCAGGCATTCCCTAGATCCGGTGCCGTGAGCACGCCGGCGACTCGGCCACGCGCCGACCGGGGCGTGGCGGGGTCGCAGCCTCCGGGGGGAGCCGCAGGTCGCGGTGCCGGGGCTTCGGGCGGTGGGGCGAGTCCCTGCCCGGATACGACGGTGAATGTTCGCGACGTGGGGGCGTCCAAGGGCGCCGGGGGAGACGTGAGCGAGGTTCACGCCCCAGACAGTTCGAGATGGGACGTTTCCGTCTGGAAATGAGGAGTGAGGACACCATGAAGAAGTCGTTGTTGATCGGGTTGACCCTCGCGGCGTCCGTGCTGTTCGCCGGTGTGGCGAACGCGCAGTCGACGCGCACGTGCACGGCGCAGAGCCCGTGCGTGCTGCGGATGGCGACGGTGGCGCCGCCGAACACGCCGTGGTCGCAGCAGATGGAGTCGCTGAAGGACCGGATCGAGTCGGAGTCCGGCGGCCGCATCGCGGTGCGGATCTTCCCGGGCTCGAGCGACGGCGAGAACTCGCTGGCGCGCCAGTGCAAGGACGGCACGATCGAGGCGGTGGGTGTGTCCACGGCGGCGATCGCGACGCTCGTCCCGGCGCTGAGCGTGTTCGAGCTGCCGTACCTGTTCGAGACGGCGGAGCAGGCGGACCGGGTCATCGACCGGTACCTGTTCCCGGACATCGAGCGCATCCTCGGTGAGAACGGCTACCAGCTGTACATCTTCAGCGAGAACGGCTTCCGGAACTTCGCGACGAACAACGGCCGGCCGATCCGCCAGCCGTCGGATCTGCGCGGTGTCCAGATGCGCGCTCAGGAGAGCTGGCTGCACGAGGCGATGTACCGCGCGCTGGGCGGCAGCTTCACGACGATCCCGGTGACCGAGGTCTCGACGGCGCTGTCGACGGGCCGGGTCCAGGGCTTCGACAACACGCCGCTGTTCGCCCAGGCGGCGGGCTGGCACAACTTCGTGAACACGTGGACGGTGTCGAACCACATCTACCAGCCGGCGGTCGTGGTCTACAACAAGGCCTGGTACGACAGCCTGCCGGAGGATCTGCGCACGCTGCTGGTGTCCAACCGTGAGCAGGAGACCCGCTCGGGCCGTCGCCTGATCCGCCGCATGACCCCGCTGCTGCTGCAGAACCTGACGGCCTCCGGCATCAACGTGGTCGAGCTGACCGAGGCCGAGCGCGCCGTCTTCCGCGACGCAACGCGCGGCGTCTACAGCGACTTCCGCCGCCGCGTGCCGGAAGGTGCTCGTCTTCTCGACATTATCGAACGCCGGCGGTAAGGTTCCCGCACGGCACGCGCAAGGACCCAACCCGACAGAGGGCCGCCGCTTCGCCGGCGGCCTTTGTTTTTCCCCACCATCGATGGCCAATCTACCCACCGAGTCCGCGACACCCACTGCGTCTCCTCTGCGTGGCAAGCTGCCCATCGCGCGCCTGCTCGGTGCGGTCGATGACAGCGTCTTCGCAGTCGAACGGGTGATCGTATCCACCACGCTCATCCTCATGACGATCGCGATCTTCCTGAAGATCGCCTTCGACTACTCCGAGAAGCTGTCGGTGCGCCTTGAGGGCGACGAGGCGAGCTCGGCGGTCGTGCAGATCGTGATGATCCTCATCGGGGTCGTGCTCGCCGCCAAGCTGGCGGCGGAGCGCTCGCCGACGCTGGCGGGGATGTCCGCGCTGACGTGGGGCATCGGGATCCTGGCGGGTGTGGCCACCTGGGCGTTCTCGCTGCTGGTGCGGGATCCGCCGGTGCTGTGCGTGTTGCTGACGCTGCTCGGCTTCGTGGTGCTGCTGCGGACGGAGTGGGATCGCCCGCGCCCGATCCACGGCCCGACGTGGGACGCCGGCACGATCGCGCGGCTCGTCTTCGCCGTCGGGATCACGGCGATCCTGCTGTTCGCCTCCGTGCGGCTCGACGGCTACTCCTGGGCGCCCAACGTCGCGCTGACGCTGCTGCTGTGGATGGCGTTCCTGGGCGCCTCGATGGCCACCTACCAGGGCAGACACCTGACCATCGACGCGATCCGGAAGGCCATCCCGGAGCGCGCGATGCCGTGGTTCAACGCCGTCTCCCTGCTGGTCGCCGCGGCCTTCACCGGGCTGCTGCTCTACCTGTCCTGGGAGTACTACCTCAAGCGGCTCGATGACCCCGTCGAGCCGGGACGAGTGCCGGACCACATCAAGGTCCTCGCCATCCCCGCATCCCTCGCGCTCGTGACCGTGCGCTTCACCCTGTACGCCATCGGACAGATGATCACAGGCGCCCTCAAGCTCCACCTGAGCTCCGACAACGAACAGGAGGTCTCGGCATGATCTCGCTGTTCGCACTCGGCATCATCGGCATCCTCCTGATCGGCATCGGCACCGGGCAGCCCCTCTACGTGCTGCTCGGCGCCCTGTCCTGCTTCCTGCTCTTCGCGGGAACCGACTCCTACGGCAGCCTCGAGGCGCTCCAGATCCTCATCGAGAAGACCCGCGGCCTGTCCGAGAACGAGGTCCTGCTCGCGATCCCGTTCTTCGTGATCTCCGGCGCCATCATGTCGGAGGGCGACATCTCGAAGCGGCTGATCGGCTTCGCCCAGACCGCCTTCCGCGGCATCTCGGGCGGCCTCGCCGTCTCCGCCGTCATCGGCTGCATCTTCTTCGCCGCCATCAGCGGCTCGTCCCCGGTCACCGTCATCGCCATCGGCTCCATCGTCTTCCCGGCGATGATCCGCGAGGGCTACCGCAGCAACTTCTCGAGCGGTCTGCTCT
>ERZ869909.1101-NODE-1101-length-23727-cov-3.801860_pt1 | contig 23727 bp, 12 predicted proteins | sample MGYA00520892_ERZ869909 | MGnify/ENA primary metagenome ERZ869909 (study PRJEB32215, sample SAMEA104723947) | bioreactor metagenome | biome: bioreactor; feature: anaerobic bioreactor; material: water | place: China | collected 2015-03-12 ... | reverse complement strand
CCTCACGGCCCTCGCGCTTTACCAGTACACGACCGGGCCCGTGCGCGGCTTCGCCGTGGTGCTCGGCATCGGCCTCATCGTGAGCGTCTTCGTCAACATCGTGGTCGTGCCGTACATCCTCGAGGTCATCACCCTGCGCAACAAGAACCCGCGCATGCGCCTGGGCAAGCCGGCACCGGCCTTCCGCTTCCTCGGTTACTCCCGCATCGCCGTGCCCGTGGCGATCGTGCTCCTGGTCGGTTCGGGCGCGCTCATGGTCTTCAAGCCGCTCAACGCGTCAACCGACTTCACGGGCGGCATCAGCGCCGTCTACAACCTGCCCGCGGCGTCTACCGTCTCGCAGGTGCGTGAGACGGTAGACAACCTCGAAGGCGTGCTCGGCACCTCGGCCACCATCGTCGAGATGGAGTCGGCCGACCTGGACGTGCACCAGTTCGGCATCCGTCTCAGCGCGGGCGAGGACGGGGCGATAGACAGCCAGATTCCCACGCGGCTGGCCGATGCGCTCGGCGCCGAGCTCGTCTCCGCCGACGTGGTCGGACCCTCGGTGGGAGCGGACCTGCGCACAGGCGCCGTCATGGCGGTCATACTGTCGCTCGTACTCATCCTTGGCTATACCGCCTGGCGTTTCTGGCCCAACTGGATCCTCGGCGTCGCCACCACGCTGGCCACGGCGCACGACGTCGTGATCACCCTGGCAGTGCTGAACCTGGTCGGCGCGGAGTTCTCGATCCCTGTGCTTGCGGCGATGCTGTTCGTCGTCGGTTACTCACTCAACGACTCGATCGTGATCTCGGACCGCATCCGCGAGAACGTCGGAACCATCCGCGGCAAGACATACAGGGAGATCGTGAACCTCTCGATCAACCAGACCCTCTCAAGGACGATCCTTACCTCGAGTACGACACTGCTGCCCGTTTTCGCGCTGCTGTTCTTCGCCGGTCCCGTACTGCGTGACTTCAGCATCGTGCTCTTCTGCGGTGTCATCATCGGCTCGCTCTCGAGCATGTTCATCCTCGCGCCCATGCTGGTCTGGTTCAAGGACCGCCAGGAGGCGCGTGCCCGGGTTGCCGGCGTGACGAAGGCGAAGTCACGCGCGTCGGCCTGAGCCGTGGAGACTGACGAAGCTCTGCAGCTCATTGCAGCTGCCGCCGACGCGCGGCAGCTGCAGGAGCTGCGCGTCCGCTACCTGGGCAAGAAGGGTGAGCTGACCCAGCTCCTCAAGGGACTGGGGAAGCTGGCGCCCGACGAACGCAGGGCAGAGGGTGCCCGTATCAACCAGATCAAGACCCGGCTTGAGGACGCCATGGACGTCCGGAAGAACGACCTGCAGCGGCAGGAGCTCGACGCACGCCTGGCGGCTGAACGCGTCGATCTGACCCTGCCGGGCGATTCATTCAGCGTCGGGGGCGAGCACCTGCTCACCCGGGTCACAAACCGGCTGCTCGACGTCTTCACGTCGCTGGGCTACGAGGTCGTGACCGGACCGGAGCTCGAGACGGACTGGTACAACTTCGAGTCGCTCAACTTCCCGCCTGACCATCCGGCGCGCGACGCCCAGGACACTTTCTGGACGACTGACGGGCGCCTCCTGCGAACCCATACCAGCCCGATGCAGTCGCGCTACCTGGAGGCCAACGAGCCGCCCTTCAAGATCGTCGTGCCAGGCAAGACGTTCCGGAACGAGGCTGTGGACGCGACCCACGAGGCCCAGTTCCATCAACTCGAGGCGCTGGTTGTCGGGGAGCGCATCACGATGGCTGATCTGAAGGGAGCCATCCAGGAGATGGCTACCGCCCTGCTCGGCAAGGGCACTAAGACCAGGCTTCAGCCTGCGTTCTTCCCGTTCGTCGAGCCCGGAGCGGAGTTCGCCATCTGGTGGACACATCCGCGCACCGGCAGGGAAGAATGGCTGGAGCTGGGTGGTTGCGGCATGGTTCACCCCAACGTCTTCAAGGCCGCTGGCCTCGAGGGCGTCACAGGGTTCGCCTTCGGATTCGGCATCGAGCGGCTGGCCCTCATCCCTTACGGAGTAACCGACATCCGCTACCTCAGCCAGGGCGACCTGCGCGTGCTGGAGCAGTTCAGGGGCAAGCTGTGAACGTCCCCTACTCATGGCTGGGCGAGTTCTTCGCCGAGCCCCTGCCGCCGGTAGACGAAGTCGCGGATCTGCTCACCGGAATCGGGCTCGCCACCGAGGACATCCTGGATTACCCCGGTGCCGCACCCGGGACGGTGGCGGTACGGCTCGATGAAGTCAGCCACATCGAAGGAACTGACCAGCTGAGCAGCGCCCGGGCATGGGACGGCAGCCGGCACTTCACTGTCATCACCGCTGCGCCTAACGTCAGGGACGGCATAGTCACGGCGTTCGCTCCGCCCGGAACGCGACTCGAGTCCCAGGGAATCACCATCGGGACCAGGGAGATGGCCGGCGTGCGAAGCGAAGGCATGCTGCTTTCACCCAGGGAGCTCGGCGTGTACGACCACGCCGGCGGACTGATCGAGCTGCCCGGCGACGTTGAGCCCGGCGCCGACCTGGCCGGACTCTGGCCACCAGACCGCGTCATCGAACTTGAGCTGACGGCCAACCGGTCGGATGCGTTCAGCATCCGCGGAGTCGCTCGTGACCTTGCGGCGAAGCTCGACAGGCGGCTCATCGAGCCCACCGGCGTACAGGTGATCGAGCCCGAGGGCACCAGCGCCGGTGGCCTGAGCGTGCACAACCACGACGAGGCGGGCGCCCCACTCTTCTCGCTGCGCAGGATCAGCGGAGTCACGCCGGCACCCAGTCCGGTGTGGCTGCAAAGGCGCCTGGGTTCGATAGGCCAGCGACCCAGGAACAACATCGTCGACGTCACCAACCTCGTCATGTTCGAGCTGGGCCAGCCGACGCACGCGTACGACATGCGCGCGCTCCCGGCCGGCGAGCTGCACGTGCGCAGGGCCGGTCCGGGAGAGTCCTTCACTACGCTCGCGGACGATTCGCTCGAGCTGGACCCTGCCGACCTCGTCCTGAGCGGGGGAGGCGACGCCATTGGCCTGGCCGGTGTGATCGGCGGCATGCACGACAGCGTCGTGGAAGACACGAGCGAGGTCGCGCTCGAGGTCGCCCATTTCGATCCGCACACCGTCCGGGCCACTGCCAGACGGCACGGACTGCACACAGACGCCCACCTGCGCTTCGAGCGGGGCACTGATCCGGCCTTGCCGTACTACGCCTCGGCCCGTGCCGCCGCCCTGATCGCGGAGCTCGCGGGGGGCAGTGTTCATCCGCAGCTGGCCGCCTCGGGCTCTCCGGGAGGGGGCAGCACGGTTGCGTTCGCTCCGAGCCGCGTCGAGTTCCTCACCACGCTCCAGGTCGAAGCGGACACGCAACAGAAGTACCTTGAGGCGCTTGGCTGCAAGGTCGAGCGGCGCGGGGAGGACGACTGGCTTGTCAGCACCCCCAGCTGGCGGGTCGATCTGAACATCTGCGAGGACCTGGTCGAAGAGGTCGCGAGGCTGCACGGCTACGAGCACATCGGCACCAGCGTCCCGCACATGCATTTCACGCCACCCCTCACGGATCCGACGCACCGGCGGCTGCGCGCCAGGCTGGCAGGCGCGGGCTTCCAGGAGCTGATCAGCTATGTCTTCACGGGCGAGGCGGAACTCAGCCGCACCAAGGCACCGCCGTCCGTTGTCCAGCTGGCCGAGCCACAGGGCGTCGAGCGCGCAGTACTGCGCACGGCCCTTTACCCAGGCCTGCTGGCCGCGGCGGCGTTGAACCGCGCGAGGGACAGCCTTGCGCTCTTCGAGCTCGGTTCGGTCTTCCTGGAGCAGGAAGGCGAACGTCTCGTGATGCTCACCAGAGGGCCATGGGTCGGATCCGGCTGGCGCGGCAAGGCCGAGCCCGGCAGCGTGTTCGTGCTCAAGGGCCAGCTCGAGAGGCTTGCGCGGAGCATGGGATCCGAGCTCGAGTTCCGCAACGAGGAGCATCCGCCGCTGCATCCCGGCGTGAGCGCCGGCGTCTACTCGGGTGGGGTCAGGATCGGATTCATCGGTCAGATCCATCCGGAGATCGCCAGCAGCTTCGAGCTGCCCGACACGTGGGTAGCGGAGCTTGACCTGCCCCTGCCCGAAGGAACGGTGGGCTTCAAGGAGCCGGTGCGCCAGCCGCATTCCCAGCGCGACATCGCGCTCGTCACACCGCAGGACGTGAGCTTTGCCAGCCTGGACGACCTGCTCCGGCCTGCCGCCGGTGAGCACCTGGTACGCCTGGAGCCGTTCGACGTGTATCGCGACGGGCGACTCGGGGCGGGCAACCAGAGCATCGCGCTGCGTTTCACGTTTCGCGACAGCGAGCGCGCGCTGCGGGACGAGGAAGTGTCTGCGGCTATGAGCAATGTCATCCGGGTGGCGAAGCACGCAGGCTATGATGTCCGCGACGGATGACATGGGTTGATGTCCTACTGGTGATTGCCCTGGTGGCCGTGGCGGCGCTCTCTGCGGAGCGCCGCTGGGTAGGCGTGCTGGTCAGTGCCGGCGGCCTGGTGCTGCTCGGGCCACTGCTCGGGCTGGCTGCCGTGTCGCCGCTCCTTGCGCTGATCGCGGCACTGCTGGCCGGGCTTCTGCTCGCGCTTCTTGCCGGGCGCCTCACTCGCTCCCAGCACAGGCCGGGTGCTGCGGGGACGCTGCTTGGCGGCTTCTTCGGTCTGCTGCTCGGCTGTGCCCTGCTGTTGACGGCCGTTACTGCGCTGCCGGTCGAGCGGCGGGCAGACGGACTGTACTACCCGCCGACCAACCTGGTGGCACCAGTGAACAGTGGCGTGAGGGATTCGTTCTTCTTCGCTTACGGTCGCAGCGTGCTGCTGCAGCCGCTGCTCGCCGGTCAGGCAAACTCCGACCCGGCGGTGTCAGGCAGCTTCGGCGGTCTTACCGCGTTCCTGCATGAGTGGCTTGTTCCCGCCAAACCCTGGGAGTAGGACTCAGATCGTTCCGCGGCTCGTCAGGAACCAGTAGACTCCGACCGCAACCACGCCATACATCAGCCATTTGAGGTACTTGCGGGAGTTCGAACCGCCGAAGTTCCTGCCCATGCGCCCGAGCTGCTCGCGCGCCTCGGCCTGCTCGTAGCGCTGCTGGGCCTTCTGGCCGCTCTTGAGCGAGCTGATGCTCTTGCCGATCTTGCCCTTCTTGCGCCAGGCCACGCCGAGGTTGTGATGGGCGTTCGGGAAGTCCCCGTTCAGCCGTATGGCCCGCTCGTAGTACGCGATCGCTTCGTCAAGCTCGCCGGCCTCCAGAGCAGCGTTGCCGAGGTTGGTCAGCGCGCGGTAATGCTGCGGATCCAGCTCAAGCGCCGTCTCGAAGTCCAGCCGGGCCTCGTCCAGGTCACCCGAAAATATCCGCGCCGTGCCGCGCATGTTGGCGATCTCGGCTGCGAACATGCTCATGCCGACCTGATCGAGAAGCGCGTGGGCCTCGTCCAGCTTGCGTTCGTCGATGTGGGCGGAAGCTTCACGTATGCGGGCCAGGTCTGCCTCGAAGGCATCCCAGTCGAACCAGGCGCCGCGCTCCTCGAGCCTCTGCAGTATCCGCTCGGCCCGGTTGAAGGACTTGCTGCGCACCAGGCTCATCACGTTGCTCAGGTCTTCCAGCCCGCGCTGAACGCCGGCTTCCTCGGGGCCGAAGCGCAGGTACGCGGCGAGCGCCCGGTCCGGCGTTCCGCTGGCAAGCTGCTCGCGCCAAGTAAGTTCCTGCTCCCGGGTAGAAGTCACGTTCAGTGCTGTCTCACTCACCCGGACACAATACCCGAGTAGAGGCGCTCGTACTGTCGGGCGGAACGCTCCCAGGAGTGGTCCTCGCCCAGTGCCGTCTCCTGCATCAGTGCCCACTTATCCGTGCCGTAGGTGCTTACCGCTTCACGCGCAGCCCGGACAAGGTCGTCCACGGAAGCGTCCTCGAAGGTGAAGCCGTTCCCCAGGTGCCTTACCGTGTCCTTCAGCCCGCCGGTCGCCCGCACAAGCGGCAGGCTTCCGTAGCGCATCGCGATCATCTGGTTCAGGCCGCAGGGCTCGAACCGACTGGGCATGCAAAGCAGGTCCGAAGCCGCGTAAACGAGTCTTGAGAGCGGGTCGTCATAACCGAGTACGACCGCGATGTTCGGGTCCTGGCCCGCCAGGTCGGCGAGCCGCCGCTCGAGCCCGGGGTCGCCGCTGCCGAGCACGAAGAGGCTCAGGCCGAGCCGGCTCAGCTCCGGGGCCGCGTCCACGAGTATGTCCATGCCTTTCTGGTCCGCCAGGCGCGAGATGGCCGCGACGATGGGCCTGGCGGGGTCCAGGCCATGACGGGAGCACAGCAGCGACCTGGCTGCAGCCTTGCCCTTATGCACGCTTTCCGGTCCGAAGTTGACGGGCAGGGCGGCGTCGGTCTGCGGGTCCCAGGCGGTCTGGTCGATCCCGTTCAGGATGCCCGACAGCTTGTGCGAGATGCTCCTGAAGCTGGCATCAAGCCCGAAGCCGAACCCGGGTGTCTGGATCTCACGGGAGTACGTGGGACTGACGGTGGTCACGCGAGTGGCCGTGCCGAGTGCAGCCTGCATCGCGTTGGCCCGGCCGAAGCGGTTGAGCCACGTCCGGTCGATCGAGTCGGGCAGGCGCAGCCACCAGGCCATCTCGGCGAGTGTGGCCTCACCCTGGAACTGAGCGTTGTGAACGGTGAAGACACTCGGCAGGTATGCGAACCCCGGGGGCAGATGCCAGCCACGTTCAAGAACCAGCGCGACGGTGGCCGTATGCCAGTCGTTCAGATGAATCACATCCGGTGTGAAGCTCAGGCGCGAGGCGACCTGCGGCAGGGCGCGGCTGAAGAGGCTGAAGCGGGCAGCGTCGTCGTCGTACCCGTACAGCGAATCACGCCTGAAGAAATCATGGCCAACAAAGGCGTAGCGGACGCCGTCCTGTTCCCAGGTGCCGACCCCCGCGGGCTCGAAGAAGCCGCTGAACGGCACTTCGATGTCTCCGATCCAGAACGGCTCGGCCCGCTTGAGACCCGAGTACCAGGGACTCACCACTAGCACCTCATGACCAAGGCGGGCGAGCGCCTGCGGCAGGGAACCGGCTACGTCAGCGAGGCCACCCGTCTTCGAGAAGGGCCAGACCTCGCTGGAGGCGAAGAGGATGCGCATCGGCATCGAGTATAGCAATGCGGTGCAAGCACTCATGAGCCGCAAACCGCAGCCTGTTTCAATTACTTCAGACGTTTACGCTCCGGCGTATACTGCTTCGTGGCTGAAGCTCCATTGGAGGATCGAATGAAACGCAGATGGCTTATCGCGGTGCTGGTTGTGTTGGGTACCGGCGTTGTGATGGTGAACGCACAGTTCTCCCGAGATTATACGAACGAGTTCCTCGAGTCTTCCACATCGAGAGCGCTTATCCAGTCTTACGGTGCACTCAAGTCGAACTACCTGAACGATGTCGACGAGGAGACGCTGATCGAAGGCGCGATTACCGGCATGCTCGAAGCGCTGGATGATCCCTACACTTACTACAAGACGCCTACCGCAGCTGCGCGCGACCTGCAGGATCAGAGCGGCAGCTTCGAAGGAATCGGTGCCGTACTTACCCCGCGCAACCGAAACACGGAACGCGGGGTCGAAGTGCTCCAGGTTTACCGCGACGGTCCGGCCTACGGCGCCGGCGTGGAGCGCGGCGACTTCTTCATTTCTGTGGACGGCACGGACGTGACCGAGATGACGCCTTCGGAGGTAGCAGACCTGGTACGGGGCCCTGGCGGCACCGAGGTCCACCTGGTGATGCAGCGCCCGGGCGTGGAAGAGCGCATCGAGTTCCGGATCATCCGGGGCACGATCCAGATTGTGAGCGTCGATTCCACGATGCTCGGTGACGACGTCGGCTACATCTCGCTCACCACCTTCGCCAACATGCAGCTGACCGACCAGATGACGGCGGCACTCGACTCCCTGATCGAGCGGGGAGCCCAGTCGCTCGTCCTCGACCTGAGGGACAACTCGGGTGGCTTCCTTGCCCAGGGCATCTCCGTCGCCGACGCTTTCCTCGCCAGTGGCGACATCGTCTTCAACCGGGCCAGGGGCGTGACGCAACGCCTGGCCTATGCCGACCCGGCGTGGTACGACCTGCCGATGGTCGTGCTGGTGAACGAGTACAGCGCATCCGCCAGCGAGATCGTCGCCGGTGCGCTCCAGGACAACGGTCGCGCACTCGTGGTAGGCGAGCAGACGTTCGGCAAGGGTGTGGCGCAACACGTGCTGCCCCTCAGCAACGGCGGCCAGCTTGTGTACATGTCCTTCGAGTGGCTCACGCCCAACCGCAACAGCATCAGCGCGGAAGGCATCACTCCCGACGTCATCGCCATCGATGACCGCTACCCGCAGCGGATCATGGCCGAAGGTACCGGGGCCGACGCTGGCCAGGTCATCGAGATCGTCATCGACGGCGAGACCGTTGGTAGCGCGACAGCGGACGAGGAAGGCAACTTCGAGTTCTATACCGCGATAGTCAGGACCCCCTCCGAGGTCCAGGGTGAGGCCAACCTTGACCTTGAGCACGACAACGCCCTGCGTATCGCAGTGGAGACACTCAGGGGCACGACCGCAGCGGGCATGTGAACCCAGCCTCAGCTCACTGAACCGGGGCCGGACAGCACTGACGCTGTGCGGCCCCGGTACGTTTGTTTCCGTGCCCTGCTCAGGGAAGCCTCAGCCCGGACCGGCGGCTGCTATGGCTGGAGCGACCCGCTGCCCGAAAGGAGCGAAGTTCTCCCGGAACATCCGGGCGAGGCGCGCGGCCTGCAGGTCGTACGCCTCCGGATCGCTCCATGTCCTGCGCGGATCGAGCAGGTCTGCCGGCACATCTGGACACGACTCCGGCATGCTGACCCCGAACACCGGGTGTTCGCTGAAACTGACCTCATCGAGCCGGCCCGACAGCGCCGCACCGATCATCGCCCGGGTATAGCGAAGCTTGATCCTGCTGCCCTCGCCATACGAACCGCCCGTCCAGCCGGTGTTGACGAGCCAGACCTGCGAGCGGTGCTCCTCAAGGCGCTCGCCCAGAAGCTCCGCGTAGGAAGCGGGATGCCGGGCCATGAACGGCGCACCGAAGCAGGCGCTGAAGGTCGCGCTTGGTTCCGTGACCCCCCGCTCGGTGCCGGCCACCTTCGCCGTGTAGCCCGACAGGAAGTGGTACATCGCCTGTTCCCTGGTGAGCCTGCTTATGGGCGGCAGCACGCCGAAGGCGTCCGCCGTAAGGAAGATGATGTTCCTCGGGTGTCCGCCGTGGCCCTCCCGGCTTGCGTTGGGGATGAACTCGATCGGGTAGGCCGCCCGTGTGTTCTCGGTCTTGCTGCCGTCATCAAGGTCGACCTCACGCGTGCCCTTGACGAAACCGACGTTCTCAAGGATCGTGCCGAAGCGCCTCGTCACGGCGTGGATCTCCGGCTCAGTCGTGGGATCGAGGCGGATCACCTTTGCGTAGCAGCCACCTTCGAAGTTGAAGACCCCGCTGTGAGACCATCCGTGCTCATCATCACCGATCAGCTCGCGTTCCGGGTCTGCCGAGAGCGTCGTCTTGCCCGTGCCGGACAGGCCGAAGAACAGGGCCGTGTCCCCCTCGGGGCCGATGTTCGCCGAGCAGTGCATCGGCATCACATCCAGGCCCGGGAGCTCGAAGTTCATGGCTGAGAAGATCCCCTTCTTGATTTCGCCGGCGTACTCCGTGTTCGCCACCAGGATCGTGCGCTCGCTCAGGTTCATGATTATCGCGGTGGTCGAGCGCACGCCGTGGCGCTCCGGATCCGCCCTGAAGCTCGGCACGTCAAGTACGGTCCATCCGCCGGAGGCCGCGGCATCAGGACTGCCGGTCCGCACGAACATCGTCCTTGCGAAGAGGCTGTGCCAGGCGTATTCCGTCATGACCCGTACGGGGCGCTGGAAGCGGGTGTCCTGCCCGACGAACAGGTCCTGGCTGAAGAGCGTGCGTCCCTTCAGGAACTCGAGCATGTCGCGCCGGAGCTGGTCATAATGTGCGTAAGATATCGGCTGGTTCACCGCGCCCCAGTCCACGGACTCCTCGGTCAGGTCGTCCCGGACGATGAACTTGTCGCTCGGCGACCTGCCCGTGAAAGTACCGGTGTCCGTCACGAGCGGCCCGTGTTCGCTCAGCACGCCCTCGTGTCCGCTCAGGGCGTGTTCATACAGGCGGGCGACACCGGGGTTGTCGATCCACGTGACGCCTGTCAGTTCCAGTGCGCTGCCCTGTGCCCCAGCGGGCACTCCCGTTCCTTCGCTCATTACCTGTGACCTCCGCTTCGTGGCCCCCACGACCTTAGTGGTCCACCACATTCAGCGTACACGAGTACCCTGGCTGCTACCACCGCCAGGTGATGCCGAAGCGATACTGCTGACGCTCACTTGACAGGTCGAAGCCGGCTGACAGGCTCGTGTGCTGGCTCAGGGCGTACTGCAGGCCCAGGCTCAGCTCCGTCACGGGTGCCGCTGTTGCATCGTCCGGGATGCTGAGTCGACCCGCGAGCTCGAGCTCAACCGGACCCAGGCTGTAGCGCAGCCCGACCTCGTTGGAGAAGGAGTACAGTCCCTGCGGATCGTCGAACGCGCTCACGCGATACGTGGCGAAGACTTCATCCGTGACGTAGCCGCCCAGGCGCAACGACACGCCGAACTGTTCGGGCTGGTTGCCGGTCAGCAGTTCGCTGATCACTCCGCTGCGGATCTCGACCAGGTCTATCCCCAGTGACTCGCTGAGGGCACGCTGAAGTTCCGCCAGGATGAGCATGTCCACCGCTGTTTCGATCGCGCCCTGCGCGACGGCGGGCGCGAGCCCTGTCTCGCCGGCCAGCAGTGAATCGAGCTCGATCCTGCCGAACGCGACGAGCGAAAGCAACTCATCGCTCGTGAGGCTGCGGACCGACATGGTCGTGCCGCCGGGAAGCACCTGCTGAACCTGTGCGTTGCTGGTGAGAACCGGATCGACGTTCAACCGGAGAGTACCGGCTGAGTCCATCTCGACGGCGCCACCGAAGCTGAGGACGACCTCCACCGCCCCTTCGACGGGAGCCACCAGCTGGAGCCCGGCGCCCTGGGGGAACAGCCGCGTCCGGTCGAAGTTCGTGACCGCCGTGAACTGCAGGGCCGGCAGCAGGCCGCGCGCGGGATCGAAGATGACCGAAGCCTGCTGCAGCGTGAAGTCCCGCCCAACGAACTGGAAGTTCCCCCGCAGCGTGTCCGCACGGCCGGACAGGAGCGGCTCGGCAAGGGTCCCGGACACGGTGACCTGGCCGGTCAGTTCGGCTGTCCCGAAGTTCTCGGTAACCCGCAGCCGCGAGGGCACCCGAACCGTGAGCCCGTCGAAATGCAGCATCTCGGCAAGGGAGCCCAGGGGACCGGCCCCCGCCACACCGGTCGGCACGCCTTCCTCATCCCCAGCGACAGGCGGATCCTGCGAGAAGCTGAGCGTGCCCTGTTCGATGACGACATCCCCGCCAAGGTGCAGCCCGCCGTTCTCACGCAGGACCAGGTTCACGTCTGCCGTCGTCCGCCTGAGGAACACGGCCGGCAGGTCGAGCAGGAGCCGGTCGCCGGTCATGTTCAGCTCGAGTGGCGAGAGGCTGCCCGTGATACGGAACGGCGCGCCAAGGTTGCCTGTAACGTCCGCGACCAGCGGGGCCCCGGGTTCGGCTCCAAGGGAGCTGATTGTCCCGTCCACTTCCCGTATCGCGCCGACGAACGGCACGACGAGGCTTCCGCTGAAACGGAAGTCCGCGGCCGCAAGGGCTGCCGGGGCGAGGGAGATTCCCGCGTTCCCGCGCAGCGAGAGCCTTCCCTGAAGCGGTTCGGTTGCCAGCAGCTCTGCGGCGAGGTCAAGCTGGTTCCCGGTCACGCTCAGGGCGACGGCCTCCAGTCTGTAGCCGATGCCCGCGACCCTGAAGTCGAGAGCCTCGCTGCTGACCGTGATCCTCGGGTCGGCGAGCGAGCCGAGTGCGCGCACCGAAAGGCTGCCAACGGCGTCGACGTTCAGGGCTGCGACTGCCGGTATGAGCCCGAGCATCGGTCCGAAGTCCGCCTCATGTGCGTTAAGCGTGAAGTCGAGCCGCTCCTCGGTAAGCACTCCTTCCGCGGTCCAGCTTCCGGCGCCCTCGAAGGCGGCCTCGCTGATCTCGAAGCGTCCTTCTGCGAGCTCGAGGCTCAGGTTGCCGGTGGTGACCTGCCCCGCGCGTTCCAGCCTGACCAGCTCGGTCGCGACGTGCAGGCTGATCGACGCCGGATCCGACACGGGCAGGTTGAACCGTACGACGCCCGTCACTTCAGCCGTCACGTCCAACGGGCCCGCGACCGCCTCTGCCAGCGCCTCAAGCGGAAAACGGCGCATCTCGAGAAGACCACGAAGCGTGTTCCCGTCGAACGTCAGGTTGAAGGGACTTCCACTGATGCTTCCGCCCAGGTCGATGCTGTCGAGCGTGCCGCTGACCAGTGTCTCGAAGCTGAGCGGCGTGTCACCGGCACGCAGGTCCGGCGCGACGAACGACCCGACGACCGTACGGTTCCTGAGCTGAAGCACTCCCGTCAGGTTTCCGTGCAGCTGCGGCGCGAACTCGCCTGTGAAGGGCAGCTCGTCCATCTCGAACCTGCCGACCCGCAGGTCGGCACTGCCGCCTGTCGTACCGCGTGGGGCCATCCAGGGTGGCAGCACGCCGGCCAGCCCCCAGGCACCGGACAGGCTCGCTGTTCCACTGCCCAGCGTGAGGCTGGCCGAACCGCTGGCCTGCTCGCCGTCCAGGGTTGCGTTGCCGCTCAGCAGGGCAGGGGCCCCGTCCTGCAGCTCGAAAAGTCGCAGTTCGGACGCGTTGATGACCCCGCTGAGGCCCTGCCCCGGGTCGAAGGCGAGCTGCGCGCTGAGGCTGCCGCTGCCCGGGTTCACGAACAGGCTCAGCGCTCCGCGCTGCGTCGCGAGGCTGAAGACCGCCTCCAGATCGGCGGTGGGACCAGCGGACACCAGCCGGATGATCCCGGCCTGCGACACGAGGGCGAACGGCACCGTGTCGGCCGTTATCAGCGACAGCGCACTGTCACCGGGCCTGAGTTCGCCGGTGACGCGGCCGCTGCCGTCGAGGCGCACCGTGCCGCTGGCGCTGAGAGTACCCACCGGCGTGCCCACGCTGAACGCATCCAGCGTCACGGAGGTGCTCAGGATGTCAAGGCGGACCTGGCCGCCGGTCCCGCCGAGCCCGCGGAGCTCGATTCCGTCCGTCAGCTGCGCGAGCTGGGCCCCGAGGCTGCTCAGGTCCAGGTCACCCTGGACCTGCAGGCCAGACAGCAGGTCCGACGAAAGCAGGACCATGGCCGCGTCGCCGGATTCCGCCGCCTCGACAGCCAGTGTGAATCCGTCCAGGCTCACGTTCAGGCGCCCCCTCGCCCGCAGGGGCAGGTCGAGCACCGGGGAGCCCGGCTGCGTGTCCTGGCCCTCAAGCACGAAGGAATGGCCATCGGGTCCCGTGATCCTGAGCACAGGCTCACTGGTGTACGCGCCCTGAACCGTAACGGCTCCGTCCAGGCCGCCACCCTGAACGGTCTGATGGAACTCGAACCCTGCCGGTGAGACGTGGATGCTGCCTGTGGCGGCGAGCGACCAGCCCTGCGCACGGCTCTGCAGCTCCAACCGCGGGCTCAGCGCGCTTCCGTGAATCGCGCCGCTCGCATTCAGTTCCGTGCCTGCGTGGTTGAGTCCTGCGATGTCAGCGGCGCCCTGCCACACCCGGTCGATGAGCCTGGCATCCACGTGGAAGGTACCTCCCAGGACGGCACCAGCCGCGATGATGCTGAGCCTGTCGGGGTCGCCACTCGCGGTGATGCTGGCCGTGAACGGGGAGTCCAGCAGGGCGCCTGCTACCGACACCCTGAGGTTGCCGCCGGGCAGCTCCCCGCTGCCTGAAGCCACAACGCTCACTCCGTGGGGCAGCGTGAGTTCAAGGGTGGAGACCTGCCAGCCTCCGCTGGTGTTCAGGCGCGCGCTGATCGCTGGTCCACTAAGCGTGGTGTGGCCCCCGAAGAAGTCCTCGCTGGCCAGCGTGATGTCGCCGATGGCGATACCGGCAAGCGTGACGCCGCTCAGGGACCCCTGCAGCCGGGTGCCGGTGGGCCCGGGCACCAGAGCTGCTTCGAGCGTGCCGCTGGTGGCGGCTGACAGGCTGTCGAGGCCGCCGGTCACGTGAGCGCTGAACGGTACTGGATCCAGTGATGCCTCCCAGCCTTCGAGAGTGTCGGTGCCGGTGAGCGTGAACCGGCCGTCATCCGTTGTGCCTATCTCGAGAGTGCCACCGAGAATGCCAACTGAGCCACTGGCACTGATGCCCGCACTGCTCCTGCTGAGTGTGATGGTCGTGCCGGTGTCCGCGAGATCCTCCAGCTGAACGTCGATGAATGGATCTGCGGGCGTGCCGGCGACCACGATGCCACCGGCCAGCACCGGAATGCCGCCGGTGGAAACCTCGGAGAGCCGGAGTTCCCCGCTCAGCTCAGCGGAACCGGGTGTCACTCCCGAGAGCGATACCGAGCCCGTGGCCAGTCCCGTCAGAGGGATTCCGACCGCGAGGTCCTCAAGGTCCACTGCCACCTCGAGTTCTGCCTCGACGAGTGACTCGAGGCCGTTGTGCCACCGGGCTGCTCCGGTGATGATCGAGTTCCGGCTCCGCACGGCCACGCCGGCAACGTCGATGGCGGCTCCGGATGGGGCGGAGCCTCCTTCGAACCTGAGCGACACGACACCGCCGGGCAGCACGAAGGTGAGGCCGTCGAGCGGCAGGTTGGTCAGCTGGCCCGAGGTCGTCCACCCGTCCTGGTCCACCGCTGCCACCAGCTCGAGGCCCTCGCCATCAAGCTGAACCCGCACGCCAGCCGGCACGTTCGCGTCAACTCTGCCGGTTGCCTCCAGAGCGCCGGTCAACGCCACGGTTCCTTCCAGTTCCGGCGAGGTTACACTGCCGGACAGGTTCAGGCTCGTGCTCAGGCCGAGACTCAAGCCGGCGGCTCCGGGCAGGACATCGCTGATCCCTGCCACTCCACTGATCCGTCCACTCAGAGCGTCCCCTCTGAGCGGATCGCTGTCCAGGCGCGCCTGCGCCGTCACGAGCGGGCCCCTGCTGCCGCCTTCGCGCCAGAGGCTGCCTTCTGCCACCAGCGCGCCGCCGTCGACGCCGGTGGCATGCAGCTGCCAGCCGAAAGCCCCGACTGCGGCAGACAGCTCGCCGCCTGCCTCGAGCGTGCCCCGGAAACCTGTCGGGGGCGACCATGAAAGATCGATCAGGAGGGAGGCTTCGCTCCCGTACTCGAGTGACCCGGCAGCAGCCACGACCGGTCCGTCGGTGGTCCATCCGGCCGAGAGTGCGAGATCTGCGGCCCGAGCCTGCAGCTGCGGACCCGTTTCCGTCTGAACCAGAACGATCGGCAGTACGAGGCCGTCGGACTCCACCTGCCCAGCCGCGTCGGGTTCCGGCCAGAGGCGACCGGCCAGATGGGCCTCGATTCCCCCGAAGCTCGCGCTCAGCTCCTCCAGGTAGGCGCCGTCTGCATCCAGCAGAAGGGAGGCGGCGGCGCGGGCGGTCACGGGAGCAGGGTCGCTCTCCAGCAGCGTGGCGGTGAGGAGGGTCCCTTCAGGAGCGGCCACTGATGCGACGTCCAGTTCGAAGGCCCCCCAGGTCGCTGCCAGAGAGTAGGGCTCGGCCGCAGAGAGGCCGGCCTCGAACTGCTCGTTCGCGATGCGGCCCTGAAGCTGAACGAATTCTTCGGTACCTGTGAAGGTGATGTCGACGTCCGCGCCGGCTATGGGGCCGGCGAGCGACCCCTGGACCGTCAGGCCCAAGCCCCCGCTGCCGAACCCGACCGTGGCAGTTCCCGCAGCCGTCGCCTCGGCCTGAACGCCCAGCAGCCGGGACACGACGGCTGTGTCGAGCGAGCGAAGGTCGGCCGTGGCCACTGCTCCATCGAAACCGCCCTCGATGCTGAGCGTCAACAGCCGTTCGGCTTCGCTGCCGCCCCTGACGTTGCCGATGCCCTGCAGGCGGCTCAGGTCGCCGTCAAGTTCTGCACCGAACATCAGGGGAGCCACACCCGCGAACCCGGGGTGAGTCGCCTGCAGGTGCGCCCCCCAGGTGCCATCCGGCTGCAGCGTGCCGACCACTTCGGCGCTCGAGACATGCTCCAGCGGCCGGGCAAGCCTCGCGGTGACAAAGAGTTCTGCGCCGTCCCAGAGTGCCTCGCCATTGAGCAGCGGGCCGACCATGCGTACCTCTGCCACTGGCGCCAGCAGCGGCCCGGCCAGGGTCGCACCCAGCGTGTGCGGTTCGCCGAGCAGCTCGCCGCGCAGCGTGAGTTCTCCTTGCCAGTCACCATCCTCGAGCGTGACGCGGGTGCCTTCACCCAGTACCAGCAGGCCTGCGGCCTGCGTCAGTGTGACCGAGACGTCCAGAGGCTCGAGCGAATGGAAGTCGGATCCGGTCAGGGTTGAGTCCAGGCTCAGGCTGGCCGCGACCTCGGGGGCGCTGATTTCGCCCCCGACGGTGCCGGTCGCATGGGCCAGGCCGGGCAGCGTAGCCGAGAACGCGGCGTCCAGGCTGCCCTGCAGGCTCGTGTTGGCGACAGCGTCCAGGCGCAAGCCCGCGGGAGCGGGCGCGACGAACGGGGCGGGCTCGAAGCCGGCCAGCTCCAGTTGCAGGCCGTCTCCGTCAAGGATCAGGTCGAGGCCGTTGCCCCCGAGTTCCAGGACTGCCTGCTGGCCCGCCTGCCAGGCGAGGGTGCCGCTGAGCGCGCTGCCGTCCGTACCGGTCCAGGTGAGTCCGGATTCCAGGGCGGGCGGGTCGTACAGCTGAAGCCGGCCCTCCAGCGCCATGTCGCCCGAAAGAAGCTCCCGGGCCCCGAGCAGTTCGGAGGCCGCCTCTGCCGGCAGTCCTCCCGCAAGCGCGAACGCGCCGGAGCGCAGACTGCCTGAAGCGGTCAGCCCGGTCGCGGTCGGCCCGGCGGTGTCCAGCTGAAGGCGGGCGGTCGCCTCCAGGTCGGGAGCGAACGTCAGGTCGAGCGAACCCCGGAGTCCCGCCATGCTCAGCTCCTGCCGCAGAGTGCCGGCCAGCTCGATTCCGGATGCCCAGTCGACGGTGATCACACCGGCAGGCGTGTCGACGGTCGCCCTGGATTCCGTGAGGCTGCCAGTCACGGCCGCTTCGAAGGTGCTGAGCGCCTCACCGGAGTCGGCGATGAACGAGACGCCGGGCAGTCCTGCCTCGAGCCTCCCGCCGATGCGGTCACCTGCCAGCTCGAGCGTGCCAATAGCGCTGCTGGCGGCCAGCTCGACCTCAGGCAGGAGCGAGCCCGATACGGACCATTCCAGACCGGCAAGCTCCGCTGTTGCCTCGACCATGAGCATGTCTCCTGCGGGATGGAGCCTGACGCTGAGCGGCAACCCGGCGATGAGCAGGTCTCCGGCCACATCGGCAAACGTGCCGCCCGGAGCGCCACGCGCGGTGCCTTCCAGCGTGCCCCCGGCAGCGATGCCGAGCAGATCGCCCAGCGGTTCGAGCGCGACACTGCCGGACGCCTCCCAGGACGCGCCTACCGGGCCGAACCGCAGGCTTGCCTCCTCCGACGCACCGCTCAGACGCGCCAGCACGGCCCCGCCGGGCTCGCTGGTGACCTCCAGCAGGTAGCCCGCGGCGGCCGCGCTCAGGTTCACGATCGTCGCCGTTCCGCTGCTGCCCGCGCGGCCGCTGACATGGACGGGGACAGGGCCGGCGCCCGGTACGTTCACGCTGAGGGGCGGCTCGCTCAGCAGCAGGGTAGTGCTGCCCGGGTCGGCACGCAGGGACAGCGCGTCCGGACCAGAGTTGACCGTGAAGCCGCCTTCCGGCGTGCTGTCAACGCTGACGGGCAGTTGCGCGAGAACCACCGGGCCCGCCTGCGCCTCGATGCTGAGCGCGAGCGGCAGGCTGAGCGGTGCTGCAGGCACGTCCAGGGTCGCGTTGACGGGCCAGGGAACGCCTGGCAGGTCTGACAGGCCCAGGGTGAGCGAGCCTGCAGCACCGCCCGCGCCGAAGTCGAGGCGGCCCGATCCGTCCAGGACTGAGCCTGAGGTGTCCTCGCCGCTCAGCGTGACGAGCCAGTCCCTGACGTCGTCACTGCTCCCGGTCGCGCGGACCTGAAGCTCCCGGCCCAGGACCTCTCCGGAGAGCGACGCCACTGCGGTGCTGCCCGGACGGAACTGACCGGGTTCGTGGGGCACCAGCAGGCTTGCCTCGGCGTCCAGCGCCAGGCCGGGCGCGGCGTCGGGCAGCGGCTGCACTCCGGCCGCACGGACGCTCAGGTCGCTCCCTTCGGCTGTCGGCACCATGCTGAAGGCGACAGTACCGCTGGACCAGGCCGCTGCCGCGTCCACGCCGATGCTGGACTCGGTCGAGTACGTGTAGGTGCCTTCGAGGTTGTCCAGCGGCAGGTCAAGGACGTGTCCGCTCCCCGATGCCTCCCCCCTGAGCCACACGGACTCCCATCCGCCCAGCTCGAGGGATGTATGGAGCCTGCCTTCGGACGTGATGCCGCCAAGGTCTGCTTCCAGGTTGCGGCCGAGCCACGCGATCGCATCCTCAAGCCGCGGATCGGCAGTGAGCTCGCCCGTGTAGGTGAGGCCGCCAATGTCCACGACCGTGCTCGCGATGACGCTTCCGCCCAGGCCGATGCCTCCCAGGTCGCCCGTGATCACCAGGTCCCGCATCGAGACGGGCCCGGAAATCGAGCCCACCCTCGCTTCCAGGAAGTCGATGCCTCCGCCCTGCACCGTTGCATCGAAGCCGAACCGGCCGTCCGACCAGTACATGGTGCCGACGGCCTGCCCGCCGGTGACATGGGGCCACCAGTGGTTGGCGATGGTCAGGTCGGCTGCAGGCACGTTCACCTTCAGCTCCATGTCAGCGAGGTTGAAGCTGCCATCAAGGTCCAGCCTGCCATCGGAGGTGAGGACCGCCGCCTGGAACCGCATGTGCCCGTCGACCCCCTCAACCGATACTTCGGTGAGCGAGAGCTCGGGAAACAGGAAGGGGAAGTCGCCGAACCCGATGGCGATGTCGCTCAGGCTCAGGTCGCCCAGCGAGACCGGCAGGTTGATCGAACCTGTCTGGCCAGGCTCGATGTTGCCGGCTTCGACCCGCCCGCTGACGCCGGCAAGCTCCGCGTCGATCATCAAGGGACCACTGAGCAGTGAGAGGAGGGAGTAGGTGACGCTGACGTACTGGCCGGACAGGCGCAGGCCCGGCCCGCTGAGCGTGGCTCCCTCAAGCGTCAGCCCGGTGAGCAGGTTGCCGCTCACCCGCTGGGCCGTGAGTTCGTAGCCGGCGGTCTCCACCTGACGCTGAAGGCTGCTGAACACGGGCTGAAGCAGGAGCGCGCTGCGCGGGAGAAGCCAGAGCAGGAGAATCAGCCCAACGACGAGAAGGGCAACCAGGAGCCGCCTCAGCCGCATGCCTGAAGCTCCGGATCGTTTTTCCCGGTGTGGGCTCCTGTCACAACGAAGGTTATCACCGGGCCGCATGAGAGAAACGCGCCGGGCGCACGGTGGATTGGTAGTGTGGTGCGCATGAGTGACAAGGAACGCATGACTGTGCTGGTGTCGGGTCAGGTCCAGGGTGTCGGCATGCGCCAGTACATCCAGAGGCGTGCCCGCGACCTGTCTGTCAGCGGCTACGTGGAGAACCTGTCGGACGGCCGGGTCGAAGTGGTTGCCGAGGGCACCAGGGATTCGCTTGAACTGCTGCTGGTGCGCATCCGGCTCGGTACTTCCCACGCCGACGTCAAGGCGCTCGACGTCACCTGGGGCGAAGGTGGTGCGCTGGAGGGCTTCCATGTCTACTGAGGTTCAGCCGCTGTCCCGACCCGCACTCGAAGCGGTGCCCGGCGTGCTGGGCGCGATCGCCCTTGAGCGCCTGGCCGATTATTCCGGTACGGTCGTGGGCCCCGCCGGCGCTGTCGAAGGCGCAGGCGCTTTCGAGGATGCGCTGAGGGCGCCGGGACTCAGCGTGATCGCCGAGGTGAAGAGGGCGAGCCCGTCGCAGGGACACATCCGGGACCTTGACCCCGTCGCGACCGCACGGGAGTACGAAACCGGCGGCGCGGCCGCGATCAGCGTCCTTACGGAGCCGCGCCGGTTCGGGGGTGAGCTGGCGCACCTGCAGGACGTGACCCGGACAGTCAGTGTGCCTGTCCTCAGGAAGGACTTCACCGTGCACCCGGCCCAGGTGGCGGAAGCGTCGGCGGCCGGCGCAAGCGCAGTCCTGCTGATAGTTGCACTGACACTCCAGCACACCCGCGCATGGATCGAACTGGCAGCCCGGTTCGGCCTTGCCGCGCTTGTCGAGGTGCACGACGAGGACGAGCTAGGGATAGCGCTGGACGCGGGCGCCCGGGTGATCGGCGTCAACAACCGGGACCTGCGTACGCTCAGGATCGACCTGGAAACCGCGCCGAAGCTGTGCGGCCGCGCGCGGGCAGCCGGCTTCACGGGAGTACTGGTGGCGGAATCCGGCTACAGCACCGCTGCCGAACTGCGGGCATTGCCGGACGGGATCGACGCCGTACTGATCGGCACCAGCCTGGCCGGCAGCGGTTCACCGGGAGCCGCGCTTAAGGACATTCTGACAGGACGGTGAAGGCCGCCTGAACCCGGCAACGGCAATCACCCAAAGCCGCCTGTATAATCGCCCAGATGACTTCAACCTCAGATGAGATTCGCAGCACGCGCCTGGACAACGGCCTGACCGTGCTGTTCGAGAGCATGCCCTGGCTCGAGAGCGCCAGCGTCTCCCTGCTGATTCCGGCAGGTTCGGTCACCGACCCGACCGGGCTCGAGGGTTCGGCCAGCGTGCTCTACGACTGGACCAACCGCGGCGCCGGTGGCCTGGACAACCGGGCATTCACAGAGAAACTCGATGCCCTGGGCGCCTGGCGCGGTGGCAGCTCAGACCGCGAGTACAGTGTGGTTTCCGCCTCGCTGCTGGCTTCGGCGCTGCCCAGGGTTCTGCCGCTGCTGGCCGATCAGGTGATCAGACCTGAACTGGCGGACGCCGAGTTCGATGGTGCGACCGAACTGGTCAGGCAGGAACTCAGGTCACTGACAGACAGGCCTAGCTCGCGCCTGTTCGAGGCGCTCAACAACGCTTACTTCGAGAGTGGACACGGCAGGAGTAGTTACGGGACGGAGGAGGGACTCGCGGCCCTGACGCCTTCGGGCGTGCGGCAGGACTTCGAGCACCGCTACAGCCCGGACGGGGCAGTCCTGGCGGTAGCCGGAGGCTGCGACTGGGACGAGCTGCTCGGGCTGGTCGACGCGTCGTTCGCCGACTGGAGGGGCAACCGCTTCCAGGCGCCAGAGGTCCGACTGGCGAGTCCGCACGCGACTCACGTCATCGCGGACACTTCCCAGCAGCACATCGGCCTCAACTTCGAAGCTGCCGGGGTGGATGATGCCGACTGGTACCTCCAGTCGCTGGCGGTCGGAGTGCTTTCCGGCGGTATGGGCGCACGGCTCTTCACCGAAGTACGCGAGAAGCGCGGCCTGGCCTACAGCGTAGGCGCAGCTGTCCGCGCCATCCGCGGGGCGGGCTTCATCACCGCGTACGCCGGCACCACCCCGGAGCGGGCCTCCGAGACGCTGAGCGTGCTCCGGGACGAGTTCGTGCGCCTGAGCGAGGGCGTGCGTGAAGACGAGCTTGAGCGCGCCAGGATGGGCAGCCTGTCGAACCTCGTCATGCATTCCGAGTCGAGTTCCTCACGCTCGAAGGCGCTCGCGGGTGACCAGTACCTGCGTGGAGTACCCCGCACGGTCGCCGAGATCCAGGCGGCCATCGAAGCCGTGACGCTCGAACAGGTGAACAGCTGGCTTGCGCAAAGGCCGCTGCCCGAGCCGTTCGTCGTGACCCTGGGGCCTGACACCCGGGCCGGAGGGGACGCACAGTGAGTCAGCAGCATACTTTCCATCAGATAGCGCTTGACAACGGACTGACGATAGTCGGTGAACGGAATCCGCAGGCGCGCACGTTCGCGGCAGGCTACTTCGTCCGCACCGGCTCCCGGGACGAGACCGCGCCGGTATCAGGCGTATCGCACTTCCTGGAGCACATGATGTTCAAGGGATCGGACCGCAGAAGCGCCGAAGACATCAACCGCGAGTTCGACGAGCTCGGGGCGAACTACAACGCTTTCACCAGCGAGGAACGCACCGTCTACTACGGCGCGGTACTTGCTTCGTTCCAGGACAGGCTCCTGGACCTGCTCACCGACATGATGAGGCCGGCACTGCGCGAAAGCGACTTCGACATGGAGAAGAACGTGATCCTGGAAGAGATCGCCATGTACCAGGACCACCCGCAGTTCCGGGTGTTCGACCTCGCCGCGCCACGCTTCTTCAGGGGGCATCCGCTCGGCAACAGCGTGCTCGGATCGGTCGAATCCATCAAGGGACTTTCGCGTGACGCGATGATGGACTACTTCGTTCGCCGTTACGCCGCGGACAATCTGACGCTGGTGGTGGCCGGTAACTTCGACTGGGACGCGCTGGTGGCACAGGTCACGGGGCTTTCCCGCAGCTGGAGCAGCTCGGGTGCCGGCCGGGAGCACCCCGCGCTCGAGCCTGCCGGCGGCATGGAGTTCGTGACGGACAGCAAGCTCAACCGGGTGCACCTGGCCTTTCATGCCCCCGGTGTCAGTGCGCAGAGCGAGCTTCGCAGGGCGGCGTCGCTTCTGGCGTCCTGCCTCGGTGACGCCAGTGGCAGCCGACTGTTCTGGGCCCTCGTGGACCGCGGTATCGCTGATTCTGCAAGCTTCTCGCTCGATGCGGGTGATGGCAGCGGCACTTTCGCCGGATACGCATCCACGGAGCCGGACCGGGCGGAACAGGTCAGGGACGTCTTTCTTGAGGTCGTCCGTGGCATCCAGGATGAGCTGCCGTCCGCCGCTGAGTGGCGTGCGGCACAGACGAAGGCCGCCACGGGCCTCACGCTTGGGGGAGAGACGCCGTTCGGTCGCCTGATATCCCTTGGCAGCGCCTGGAGCTACCGGCGTGAGTACCGTACGGTGCGGGAGGAAGTGGAAGCCATCATGAACACATCACTCGATGACGCTGCGGGGTTCCTTGCAGACCGGCCCTTCGACCGCCTCTTCACACTCCAGCTTGGTCCGGACGCCGGACAGTCGTGAGCATCCGCCTTCGGTGCTGTCTGCTGATGCTGCTGCTGTGTACGTTTTCACTTGCACATGACGGCAACTCGTTCGCCAACCTGACGATCAACGCGTTCGGCGACGAGGTGCTCGACATTTCCACCGGCGTCAGCACCCTGACCGACGGCGGAAGGGTGACCGACCGGGCCAGCGGCGTCGAGCTCGAGTCGGAGCACATCACGTACCTCGCGGGTTCCTTCATCGAGACGGGCATGGCGCACCTGACCGGGCCGTTCGGGTCGGTCACGGGAGGGTCGGTCCGGGTGGACATCCCCGAGGGCGAAGTCCACGCGCACGGCGAGCTTGAGTTCCTCGGCCCCAACCTGCAGGTGCTCGGAACGGAGCTCGCTTACTACGTGGACCGTGGCGTGATCGTGCTTACCGGCGGGGTCGACGCGCCCCTACCGGGTTTCAGCGCGGCCAGCCTCTTCTACGATACTGCC
>ERZ869909.1100-NODE-1100-length-23785-cov-27.483803_pt1 | contig 23785 bp, 7 predicted proteins | sample MGYA00520892_ERZ869909 | MGnify/ENA primary metagenome ERZ869909 (study PRJEB32215, sample SAMEA104723947) | bioreactor metagenome | biome: bioreactor; feature: anaerobic bioreactor; material: water | place: China | collected 2015-03-12 ... | reverse complement strand
TCTTTGTGTTATCAACCCGCCCATTGGCGAGGCAAGTTTTTCCCCGAAGGGCTTTTCTCTGGCACGGAGAAACATAGATACTTAGTAATATCGCGCCAAGATTGAGGGACTGTCCTCCACCCTATTGGATTGGGATTCTGCGAAACTGGATGTTGAATTTTTCAACATCGTCATCGCCAAGCACTATCTCAAACAAGCTGACCATTGATATATCGGGATCAACATCTCTCACCCGGAATGTTACCTGTGTGGGAACATTCTGTATAAACCGGTGTTTGTCGTACGAGCCTCTGATTGCCTTATTGGCTATATTGATGCTTTCGGGCACATATTCAGCGCCTGCTTCATCAAATATTTTTGTTGTCCCGCGCCATCCTGAACGAAAAATATTAAGCTCAATATCGCGTGTGAGCCGGGTAACTGTCAACTTACAAAGAATGGAACCGTCGTGTATGCGTTCAATGGAATTGAGTTCAAACCGGTAACCGGGAACTTCAACAACATTGCCCGATGGTTGCCCGGGTTTTTCTCTGACTTCAACAGGCCGCTCAACCACAACTTCGCGTTCGATCACAACGGTGTCAACCACCCTAACTTCGCGTTCAACAACACGGTCGCGCACAACCACAACAGGATCCTGTGCAGGGGGACGCCTGCGGCGTACTACCGGTTTTCCAAGCAGGCGATCGGTTTCTTCGGTTGAGGGGAAAGTGATAGTTGCATGCAGGCGCGAAGGTTTCACACCCTGTGGAATCAGATAAGCAGTGATGGTAATGGTTTCGTTGTTATCGTTGATCTGGCCGTAAATAAATGCATCCGCACCTAGCCCCAAAGTTTTGAAAATATCTTCCCTGAGTGTGGCGTATGTGGTAAAGTCGTTACTTTTTTCAAGATCCCATTCGCTGTTTTTCAGCACACGGTTTACATTGTTCTGATCAAAAAGTTTGAAAACCGGGGAGCCTTTGTAGTGTTGATGAAATGCATCCAGAAGATAGGTGTTGAAGGGGGTAATCCGGTTATCGGCTGTGCGGAAATCCAGCAAAGCAACCTCTATCGGGCGTCTGGTAGGGTAAGTTTGCGCAAGTTCATCAGTAAGTGATTTGATGTGATCGCTCAATGTAACTTCCTGAGCGCCTGTGTTGCCGGCGAACACAAAAAACGCCAATAATAAAATGGTTGTTTTCATAATTTTTGCGGTTGATGAAGTTTTAATGAAATATCAAAATACTGCATTTGATGTTCAGATGCCAAATATACTATAATTTTAAGTTTTTGGTTGAGAGATTGACATTTTTTAACCGGCTTTGGAAAACAACCTAATCTGAATGCAGCATTCCATAAAAATTCAGAAACCAGTTTGGAGTTAATTAGTATTTTTTTAGCTTTGCTGCCTGTAAAATCAACCGGGGGGACGGTTTAACGAATTTTTTAGGATGATAATAAGAAGGTGGCTTGCAGCACTTTTAATAATTTCAGTTGTGGTTTGCAGCTCTTGCAGACAGAACAATACCAAAGGAAACGATTATTCAAAGGAATATGAAGTAGTTACTCAGGTGCAGGGCTTTCCACACAGTGATCTGAATCTGGGGAAGTTTGGCAAGTCGTATGAAAAAACAAAATACCTGCTCGACAAGCTGAAAGACCGGGGCCAAACAATTGAAAAGCACGAAATCAACAGGGTAAAGATTGAGCTTGCCGATGCGCTCAGGGCTTCGGGCAATTATGATGAAGGTATTGCTTTTTTGCTCGAAGTTATCAATGATAAGCACAACAATTTAGACCCGGAAGACCGGGGAAAAGCTTACGACCGGATGGCTGCCATCTATTATGAGCTTTATATTCATAACCGTGAATCAGGTTTTTTTCTCGATTCAAGTTTTCAATACTGCTATAAGGCTCTTGAAATTGCAAGGCAACTGAATGATCCTGTGCTCGAATCCAGTACACTGAATATTTTGGGCGCCAGTCATATTTATATTAATGACTTTATTGAAGCAGAAAAATTGTTGACAGAAGCCGGCACAATAGCAAGCGACAATAACCTGGAACCAGAGCTGGCACAAATTGCAAATCTTGCATTTACCAAGTGCAGGCTTGGGTATTTCAGCGATGCTTTGCCCTTAGCACATACATGTTTTCAACTGGCTTCGGAGCGGGACAACTTTCCTTTTTTCCTGATCGGCATAGAACTTATGGCAATTGCCTATGATGGTTTGGGGATGAAGGCGCAATCCGGTGAACTCTGGGAAAGGCACCGGGAACTTTCAAAGCTGAAGGATCCCATCATTGAGTCGCTGCTTGCCAGACAACTCATTATAAATTACAAACACAATATTGACAAAGAAAGGATCAGTTGGTTAAGCTCGGAACGATTTTACCTTGTAGGGCTTAGCCGTTTGCTAATTGTTGCCCTTGCCCTCATCTCAGTATTTGTTGTTATTCTGGTGTTTTATATCCGGCAAAGGCAGAAATCTATGCGCCTTCAAAACGAATTACTACATGCAAAGCATGAAACAGATAAGCTTGCAATTGAGAATGCGGAAATGCTGTTGGAGAAAAAAGAAGCTGAGTCCAGATTACTTGAATCAGAACTTGCCAGCAAAGAAAGCGCGCTGGCTTCCAAGTTGCTCACAATAACTAAACAGAATGAGTTTTTGATACATTTGCTGGAAAGGATCAAGCAAGTCAATAACCAAACAAGCAACGCCGCAACCCGTAAGGGGTTTAAAGAAATTATCGATCTTGTAAGAAACAATGTTCAGGCCAAGAACTGGGAAGAACTGGAAACAATTTATGCCTCCGGCAACAGCAGTTTTATCGTTAGCCTGACCAAAGCCCATCCCGACCTCACATCCAATGAAAGAAGGCTATGCCTGTTGTTGCAGATGAACCTTTCCACAAAAGAAATCTCTGATATAACCATGCAAAGTTGCCGTGCCGTTGAAATGGCCAGGCACCGCCTCAGGCTGAAATTCGGGATCAGCCGTGATGAAAATATCACCTCCTATTTCGCGAAGTTTTTGTAAATAATCCTTTGCCGAAACCCTTCGTCAATCCCTCCTTACAATTTCACATTTTTACAACAAGCCTTATTATACCCCTGGATTTCAGGGGCATATAAAATTATATCTTTTTTGCAGTAAAATTATTTTACACAACCAGATATTGGTCAATAAGTTTATGTGGTTTATTTTAAGTTACTTAACAATACGTGTAAAGTAATTGTAAAGTACAGCCGTTTTACGCGTAAATTTTTTTAACATATGGCTTTTATATTTTTGGCGCATAATGATGAAATTATGGTGCAGAGAAAAGAAACGATGATGAAAAAGTCAAGAATGTCAGAAACGGCGACAGAAGAGCAACAAAAGCTTGATCGGGAGATAAAAGAGCTGGTGAGTGCGCTGGAACGGCAAAACCAGCTGTTTTCTGAGAAAATCAGGACTTTAATGATAGGATCGCAAAAAGACCGCTGTGGGAAGAATACGTCTGACATCAGCAAACAATCTGAAAAAGAATAAATAAGCAGATCTGGTGGCATTGAGAAAACGAATAATCAATAAAAAATTAACCTAAATACAAACAAAATCAAGAAGTTATGAAAAAGTTGAGATTCTTATCAGCGCTGTTAATCATTACGATAAGCGCGAGCAGTCAAAGCACAGAAGACATTCAGAACATACTTCATCTATGTTTTGAGCATGCCGAAATGAACACCGAAGAACACCTGAACGATGCAGGGATACCTGTTTTGGTAATAGTAGATAATGGAGTATTGCCTAATGATTTGTCATTGATGTGGTTTGACAATCCAGTCGAATACAAAACCAGGCAAATTGTTGTAGATGAGAATGTTAAAGCCTATATTGCATTTGATTCGTTTACACCGAATGACAGCCACGCCGAGGCAGGTTTCTCATATTTCAGAATGAAGGACAATTCTGCACAACATTTTATACTGAAGTTTACCAAAGTTGGGAACAACTGGATTAATACAAGCGATTAAGAACCTTTAAAAAAAAATATATCATGAAAACTTACTTTGCTCTCAACCGGTTTTTATTTAGCAGGGCAGCCCTGGCAGGGGTCCTGCTGCTAGCTTCCACCTGTTTCGTCATTGCCCAAACTGGTGTCATACGCACGACCGATTATGGGACATCCCCAACATCCGGAGGTGCATACTTCTGGCGCGGGTATTCTTTCAAACTAACCCAGCAAACAATTGTAACTCATATCATTGGTGGCGGGACTGTTGCAAGCACAAACCAATTTGCAGGGGCAATTTTCTCTGCAAATGTTGATGCTAGTGGAAATGCAACATCACCTGCAGCTATTCTCAGACAGGTATTTTTTACAGGTAGCACTGTAAACCAGGAAGTTTCTATTAGTAATCTTACTTTGGAGGCTGACACATGGTATTATATCGCACAGGGGAGTATGTCATCAAGCACTTACCTGCATTGGTTTGTTAATGAACTTGATGTTGATGACCTCATTCTGGCTTCTTATAGAATTGCTGATTGGAAACCGTCAAGCACTATCGGATGTCATTACTGGACAGCAGGTGATCCTGCCACAGTAGTAGTAAACGTGGTTCCTGGCACAAGTGGAAACAGAGTAGCCGTTGGGATGAGATACCAGACTAATGCAACTTTACCCGCCGTTACTACATTGTCAACTCCTATGTATGGGCAATTAACTGACCGTGGTGGCGCACCGACTGCGCTTTATATAGAGTACAAAAAGGGGTCAAGTGATTTCACCTCGGGCACCACGCTCAATCTTTCAGATTTTGGGTATGAGGGGGCCGTTCCGCACACCTACGGTACAACAGCCGCAGGCCTTGATCACAGCTCCACCTATTACTACCGTGCAAGGGCGATTAATGATGCGGGAAGGGATGATGGAAGTATACTTTCCTTTACAACCCCATCACCGCCAGGAGCGCCAACAATTACCTCTATCGAGCCAGGCAATCAGCAACTTACCGTACATTTCACCGGGCCATCGAGCGGTAGTGCGGATAATTATCAATACTCCACAAATAACGGTTCTACCTGGACTTCGAGAATGCCTGCATCAGCTGTGAGCCCGTTGATAATCTCAGGCTTAACCAATGGGACAACCTATTCTGTTCTGATAAGGGCTGTTGACCAGGGAATAATCGGGACGCAATCGAATGTGGTTCAAGGAACCCCTCTTACTCCCGATCCTACCAACATCACAGCAACATTTTCCGATATATGCAATGGAAGCAACACCGAGCTAACTGCTCACGGAGCACAAGGCACTGTTTACTGGTACACTACCAGTTGCGGAGGGACACAAATTACAACAGGTAATCCGATTACGGTCGACCCCTCGTCAACAACCACATATTATGCACGTAATTCGGTAGACGGGAGCTTCAGCGACGGTTGTGCTGAAATCACGATTAATGTTGAGTCTGTTCCGGTATCAGGCAGCTTAACAAAGACCCCAGGAGTTGCAAACGTGTGCCAAGGCAGTAATGTATCAGCATCATTTGCAGAAGGATCGGGCGGAAACGGCATTGACGAGTTGGAATATCGTACATATGATGGCACAGAATGGTCTTCATGGACTGCCTATTCTTCTGATGAAAACATTTCTACAAGTGGATTAACCAATATTGAAATTCGAACCCGGCGTACAGCAACAACTTGTGCAGACTCTGATTACAATACTGTCAGTTGGACAGCTGACAGGTTACAACAATTCAAAACCATTGCATCCGGAAGCTGGATTTCTGCATCAACCTGGAAACAATTCAACGGCACTGATTGGGTGGATGCCACAACCTATCCCGGAGAAATCACAAACGCATGTGCAAATCCATTGGTAACCATCCAGGCAGGTCATGAAATTGAAATCGCCACAACGCTGGAAATCACCATTCCTAACCTGGAAATTAAAGATACAGGCAAGCTGACGATAAAGTCAGGCGGAAAACTGGTTGTTCAGGGCAAGGTGCAGTTAGATGAAAGCGCCGGGGCGGCGATTGTGGTAGAATAGCCAATAAACATCCGAAATAAAATATTAAAACAACTAAATAACCCACGAAATGAAAAAATTTACAATGTGCAAACCAAAAGCAATTGCCTCAGTGGTGATACTGCTGGCATTATGGCTTTTTCCGGTTGTAAATGCTCAGGTTTACAACCTGCCGATAACAGGCACGGATGTCGTACGTTGCGGGGCCGGTGAACTTACCCTGACCGTAAACTGGAGTAATGAGGCGCTCAACCCTGACCAGGTAAAATGGTACAGTGTGCCCTTTTACGGTGAACCTATCGCAACCGGCATGACCTTTAACACCGGTTATATTGAATTCACGCAGACTTATTATGTAGATTATATCGGAGAAGATGGCTGCTCGCAATGCGACCGGCTGCTGATCAGGGCGGTGGTAGAAGATCAGGTTATCACTCCCCAGGTGATTTACCCAAGCTTATTTTATTGCAATACAGCCAATGAAATCTTTGTTCCAACGGTTGTAGGTGCTGAAGATGGAATTTGGGAGATAGCACCAGCCGCAGGGAGCTCATTTAATACAGGCGATGGTGGTTTTAACCCATACGGGTTGAGTGCAGGAACCTATGAAGTTACCTTCATACCCGAAGAAATTGAAGGATGCGACACTGATCCGATCACTGTTGGTTTAACCGTTACCGACGCTCCCGTTCAGCCTGAAATATATTATGCCCTGGAGCCTGAACCGTCAGTCTTTTGCGGTTCATCCGGGAATATTGCTGTTACCCAAACAGGAGCCACAGGCGGTACATATTCTGCGATTCCTGCCGGTCTGAGCTTAAACCCTTCAACCGGACAGGTAAATGCGGCCACAAGTCTTGAGGGAGTATATGTAGTAACTTACCTTATACAGGCATCAGGTGGTTGCGATCCTGTTTCAGCAAACACAACAATCACCATTAATACCATATCTGTTGGTGGAACAGCCACTGCAGATGCCGGTGAAATCTCTTCAGGAGGTTCAACCACCATCAGTTTATCAGGATTTAACGGCAGTATACAATGGCAAAGCGCCACAGTTGATGAAGAGGGATCATACGAAAATATTATTAATGAAACCGGCTCAACGCTCAATACAGGAGAATTAACGGAAACCACACATTTCCGGGCTCTGGTAACCAATGGAGTTTGTGCAGCAGCAACCTCAACGGTTGCAACGATTACAGTTAGTGCAGCATCCAATGCAGGCATAGCTTCAGTGGATCCTGAGGTTATTTGCACAGGCTCAGCCACAACTTTGACGCTCACAGGCTATACTGGTAACATTCAATGGCAAAGTAACGAAACCGGATCCTTTGTTGACATTCCTGGCGCCGTTTCAAACACCTATACCACGCCTGTGCTCACCAATGATGGAACTGTAGATGAAACCATTCATTACCGTGCTGTAGTCACCGAAGGCCTAAGCGCTCCGGATATCTCAGGAACAGTAACGGTAACCATCAGGCCCAATCCTCAACCCGGGCTTGCTATTGGCGATAACATCTGCTCCGGCAACAACGGAACGGTAAATGTGTTTGACTATCTGGGCGATGCCGTACAATGGCAGAGTAGCTCAAGCGAAGACGGACCATTCGAAAACATAGAAGGCGCAACAAACAATAGCCATATTGCAGAGGGACTGACGTCAACCACTTACTACCGGGCAGAGATTAGCAACAGTCCCTGCAATGTGGTTTACTCCGATGTGGTGGCCATAGAGGTCAGTCCGCCCAGTGTAGCAGGCACTGCTTCTGCATCTGTAACATCCATGTGTGTGGGTGGCACAACAGATCTTGGGCTTACCGGATACACCGGCAGCATTTTCTGGGAATACCAGGCGCCGGGTTCAGGAGTATGGACTTATTCAGGTGGGAACCCCACCTTTACATCAGCAGTACTTGATGTGGCAGGGATACATAAATTCAGGGCCAAGGTTACCAGTGGAGTATGTGATGAGAGTATGTCAAATACTTTAGAAATTGTAGTTGTAGAGCAGCCAGTATGGGCTGATTATCTGGCACCTGAGGTCTCGGTCATCTATGGAAGCCATGTTAGCTTCTCGGTAGCTGTTGAAAACGGCCTTGACGGAACCATTACCTGGGTGCGTTCAACATCATCCGGTGGCGAAGGCGAAATAGTGACCAGCCCGGATACACCACCAGCAGTTGGCACCTATTATTACAGACCGCAGTATACTACCGAAGGGCCATTCTGTGCTTTGTATGACGGTACTGAAACCGAAGTGGTGGTTATCGAAAAAGATCTTTACGTGATCAACGCCCAGGTTACAACAAAAACCTATGATGGCAATACAGATGCTGAGATCACCGGAGCGGAACTTGATGGTCTGGTGCCTGGCGATGCAGCCGGAACAGATGTTGTTCTTGAAAATCACACCACAGGAAGCTTTGCTTCGGAAGTCGTTGGAACGCATAGCGTAACTACCGCGCCTATGAGCATATCGGGTGGCAGGGCATTCAATTACAGCCTGATCCAGCCTGACCTAAGCGGCACAATCACAGCAAGAGAACTTACCGTAAGCGGCAGTTTCACAGCAGAGGATAAAACGTATGACGGAACCACTGATGCTACTATAGCAACCAATTACCTAACACTGGTTGGAGTACAGTCAGTTGATGGCACTCCGGATGATGTGGTTCTGAACGTGACCAAACTGGATTTTGCCGATGCAAATGCCAGTGATAATATTACAGTAAGCCTTACAACCGCTGAGTTGACCGGCCCACGTGCAGATAATTATACATTGTCGTTGGATGGTTCGCCTACAACTACAGCAAGTATCATTAAGAAAGAATTAACCATCACAGACGCTTTGGCAGAAGACAAAGTTTATGACGGAACTGAAGAAGCCACAGTTGATTTTTCAGACGCAAGCCTGCAGGGTGTTTTAGACGGTGAAACAGCAACCATCAACAGCGCATCGTACGAAGCTGTTTTCAGCCAAGCTGAAGTGGGAACGGATATTCCTGTTGATGTTACGGGTGTTACACTTGATGGCGCAGATGCCATAAACTACGAGCTTCTGCAACCCGCCGGCCTTACTGCCAACATCACATTGGCGCCATTAACGATTACCGCCAATGATTACGATAAAGGTTTTGGCGAAATACTGGATGAGGTAAATGCCGGAAGCACGGCTTTCACAGTCGGAGATGAACAGCTTAAACAAAATGACATGGTAGGCAGTGTAACAATCACCTACCTTGATGATGTGTACAAAGCTGAAAAAGCTGTTGGCGAATATCCTAACACCATCCAACCCAGCCAAGCCGAGGGTGATGGTCTTGCCAACTACGACATTAGCTACATAAATGGAACCATGACCATATACGAGATTATTGTAACTGCAACCGAAGGGCTTGAACGCAAAGGTTACAATACGCTGGCCGGTGCTTTTGCAGCTATTGAAGACGGAACACATGGCGGAGAGGTTGAAGTAAGAATATATGCTGATACGATTGAAACATCCGGTGCATCACTGGATATGAATGCCCCAGGATTAACGGCTACCTCGGTCAATATCATTGCTGTAAATGAATCCGAAATATCAGGAGGCATGACCCTGGAATCAAGCACACCTGCGCCTCTTAATTGATCAAATCATCCACCCCATGCCGGATGAGAGTCCGGCATGGGGTAAAATGTTTGATTCTAGAATGAAAAACAATTGAATGAAAAACAAAAGAAAATAAAAATCACCAATATGAAAACAACACTCACCATTATGCTGCTACTCATGGTAAATATAGCCATACAGGCACAAACAACTGCCGACAGGGTAGCAATTTTGCAGGTATTGCTGGAACACCCGCAACTGCAGGCTCATTACGCAACAAATCCAGATGGAAGTGTGAAACAACGCTACATCTTGCAGCATCCTACCAGCTTTTCGGCTGAAGTAATCGCTGCGCTACCCCCCGAAACGGCAATCATCCTGGAAACGGATGAGTTACCTGCCGGTGCCGCCAACTGGATTCGCTTCAGGTCAATGGGTGTATCAGCTACGGTGGCATCAGGTGTAATGAACCTTTTTGTTGATGCCAATGGCGACGGACAAGCCATCATACTTATGGTTCATTTTGAACTCCAGAAATCAGGTGAAGCCTGGCAAGTAACCAACTTAAACATTGGAGGGTTTTAATATGAAAATCTCAACTATACTCATAAAAAGTTACTGGCTAATATTGCTTGCAGGGCTAATTGCTACATGGCACACAGCAGATGCACAGTACAATACAAGCACGATGGGTTTTGAATCGGGAAATCTGACAGGATGGACAGCAGCTGGTTCGGTTTCCGTTACAGGTCAATTCACCGTTGGTGCCGGAAGTAATCAATGGACAATTCTCCCGGCTGATAGTTACATGGCCAGAATGTCTCCTTCGGGTTCAACACCTACAAGAAACACGGCATCTGAAGTGCTTACAGGATCATCCACTGCATTTGAGAGCTACAGCAGTTGCTTCTTTGCATCGAACACAACAAATTACACCTATATATACCGTGATATTTCGATGACTTCAGGGCAATCCATTACAATGTACTGGAATTACATTTCCCAGGATTATTGTAATTATAACGATGGTGTTTTTGCGACATTTTGGCAAACCGGGACGTCAAGCAGGACTATAAGAGGTTTAGCAGCCACATGCGATGGTTGTGGGATTTCCGGAATTATTGTCACAGGTAGCTATGGCAGTACAGGGTGGAACTCCGTTACATTTACTGCCTCCTCAAGTGGAACATACCGGATAGGCTTTGGGGCATTCAATCACAGAGACACTGCTGTAAATCCAATTTTGGCTATTGACAATGCTACCGGAGGTACTTCAACACCGCAACAAGCTGTGGTTTCAACTACTACACCATCAAGCATCACCAATAATTCAGCTGTAACTGGTGGTAATGTAACAAGCCAGGGTTCATCATCAGTTACAAGCCGCGGTGTTGTTTATAGTAGCTCAAATACCAATCCTACTATTGGTGGGGCAGGTGTAACGAATATAGTATCCGGGGATGGTCTTGGCTCATTCTCAGTAAGTTTGACTGGTCTTTCACAGGGTGTTACCTACTACGTATCGGCCTATGCAACAAATAGCGCCGGTACATCCTACGGCGGCGTCCGCCAGTTTACCACACTTTCCCAATCGCCACCAACTGTGCAAACCGGAACCATTTCGGGTGTAACAAACAACAGCGCAAATGGTCAAATGCGGGTAACTGCCGATGGTGGAGCCAGCATAACTGAGTATGGTATTGTTTGGTCAACAGGCACGAACCCAACCACTTCAAATTCAAAAGCCAGCACATCAGGGGCTCCCTCAATAAATCAGTGGTATTCCTTTAACATGACTTCGCTCAATGCCAATACCACTTATTATGTGCGGGGTTTTGCCACCAACAGCGCCGGCACAAGTTACGGGACACAAACATCTTTTAAAACTGCCCCAAATCCACCTGTGGCCATTGCTGCAACTTTGGTTGGCGAAAGCAGCTTCAGGGCAAACTGGAATGCTTCAGGAGGCGCTATAAAGTACTTCCTTGATGTTTCAACCAGTTCAAGTTTCAGCAGCTTTTTAGCTGGCTTCAATAACAGAGATGTAGGAAATGTAACCTCTTTTAATATTACCGGCCTCACTCCCGGGCAAACTTATTATTACCGCCTCAGGGCTGATAACGGAGATGCGATCAGCGGGCACTCGAACACCATAAGCCTTACAACCAAAGTACTTGACAACTTTTTGGTTGAGGCATTTGGAGGAGGAGATATCGGAACCCAAACCGCCGGTGTGCCTTTTAACATTCGCATTACAGCAAGGGACGCCGACAACCAGCAAATTATTGATTATGTTGGAAATGCCTCCATTACATCAAATGCCAACCTTTCAGCCGGTGAAACTACAGCCAATTTTACAGGAGGCTTACTGTCATCGCATACAGTCACACTTGAATTGGCCGGTGAAGGAAAAACGCTCACAGCCTCAAGCGGCGATAAGTCCGGAACCTCAAACGAGTTTATTGTTTTACCCGGCCCAATAAATTATTATACCATAGTTGCGAATCCGGACCCAATCACAGGTGATCAGCGCCCTGTGATAGCCGGTGTGCCATTTAGTGTTAAAGTAGTTGTTTATGATGAGTTTGATAACATTAAAACAAATTACGACGGACCCAACAACGTCTTATGGGCAACCACTGCGGGAACTTCACCCAATGGCCGGGCCCGCATTATCCCGGCAAATGGTGAACAACACTTTACTGCCGGCGAAGCCACTATAGGCGGGTTTACCTTTTTCAGGGCACATCAGGAGGATGTAACCATAACCATTACCGATGGGCCAACATCCAGCCCCGGGATTACAGATCCGATCACCGTTGTTGCTAACATTCTCGACAATTTTCTTGTTGAAGAACACCCGGTTCAGAGCCATGGTATTGGCGGTGTGAGGGTAACGGCAGGTGAGAACTTCAGTGTGAAGGTCACCGCCCGCGACCAATATAATAATGTTAAAAAAGATTATGTTGGCCATGTCAATTTCAAATCCTCAAACGATAACATCGTAAGCTACCCGATCGGTCTTCAGCCTTTTGTAGCCGGAGATAATGGGGTAAGGATTTTCACCAATGCCATATCAATCCCAACCTCCGGGGTCTATTGGCTACGTGTGGCCGACTCACCACAGGCATTCAAAACAGGCACACTGCAAAATATTGTGGTGGGCCCTGGAGCACAACATGCCGGGAATTCAGAACTTTACTTCACAGATTACCCGATCAATAATCCTTATCCTGCAAATGTCACAGCAGGCCAGTTTATTCCGGTAACCATTATTCCACGCGATGCCGGAAACAACCTGTTATGCGATTGCCAGGATGTAAGGGTTTTCCTGAACGGTGACGACAAACACAGGACAGGAACACCTGTTGATGGCATTCCTGAATTTGAAACCATTGTGGTAACCGATAACCATGATGGCTCTTATGCCGCTTCTGTGCGCCTCACGGACATGTCAATCACAAATCAAATTACTGCCAGTGTTAATGGCACGATAATCAACATTATTCTTGAAGCAGATGTTACACATCCTGATGTGCCGTCGCTGGCAACCACCGAAATCACAGCCGATCCGGATGCAATCACAGCAGATGATACTTCTGTGATCACTGTGCAACTCAAAGACCAGTTTGGCAACTATCGTAGTACAGATGACGGAACTGTAATGCTGAGTGTTACCACACTTGAAAATGGCATCATTGTTCAGGGCGGAAATTCAGGCCCAACAGATATCGTTGCTGCCTACACCGAAGATGGTAAATACCAGGCCATCTTTCAGATGAATGGTTTAGGTGTTGGCTTAGCCACCATCATCGGAACATTTGATGATGGAAATGAAATCAATGGCAGTATCACCGGCAATGCTACAGTAGAGGTTACACACGGTGCGGCAAATCAACTTGCCATACAAACCCAGCCCACTTCAGGTGTAAATGCCGTTGCAGGCATTGCTTTTGACCCCCAACCCGCTATCCATATCCACGACCAGTGGGGCAACCTTGTTGATACGGGAGCAGGAAGCACTTTGGTTGTGAATGCGATTGAAAATACCGGCAACGCCGAGCTAAAAGGAACCCTAACTGCCACTGCTATTGAAGGTATTGCCACCTTTTCAGACCTGTTCTATGAATTGGCTGAATCAGAAGTGAGCCTTGAATTTTCAGCAGCAGGAGTCACTGATATTGTATCAGATCCTTTTACCGTTGTGCACAATATCCCTGATTATCTTGTGATTGAAATGGCGGACCCGGACGCTCTCCCTGATGATGGCCGCTATAACTTTGTTGCCGGCATTCCGCAAGACATAAAGATTACTGCATACGATATTTATGGCAACCTTGCCAATAGATTCTCGGGCGACAGGGATCTGACATTTAGTGGCGCGAACCCTTCACCCAACCCGGGTACAGAACCAAGAGTAAATGGAATTCTCTTCCCCAACGAAACAACCCTAAATTTTGTTGATGGCGCTGTAACAGCCGAACTGACTCTGTATAATGAAGAAGAGGTTTACATTGCAGCTAACCATACCGCAGCATACACCGATACTTATGTTAACGGCAATATCAACATCAATGCTGCCGGCGACGAAAGGTTGCCTGTGCGTGTTTCGCAGAATGTGCCCTCTTATTTTTCTGTTACCATCGAAGATGATTTAACGGTAGTAACCGCAGGCCAGGCATACACCATCACTGTAAGCGCATTTGACCAGTTCAACAACCCGGCTACTTTCTACACCAGGGATAGAACGCTTGCATTTTCCGGTGCATCCGTATCCCCTGCCCCATCAACCAGCCCAACGGTGATGGATAAGGATGGTATTGCAATTGACTTTGGCGGAGATGTGACATTGTTCTTCGATAACAACGGAACTGCCACTGCAACTATGATCCTGTACAAGACTGAAACCCATATCAGTATTACTGCTGCCGAAGTTGAAGCAGACGGCGTAACCACCGGCCCGGGATATGATCTTTATCTGGATGTTGTCCATGGCATCCCTGCATATTTTGCGGTTACCGGTATTTCCGGATCAATGACTGCCGGAACCACGCAAGATATAACTATCTCCGCTTACGACACCTGGAACAACCTGGCATCAGACTATACAGGAAACCAGGATATTGTATTCAGCGGGGCAAACGCATCGCCCTATGAACCTGCTCCAAAGGCGAATCCTGCTGCGGGAACACCACCAACTATTACTGACAAAGACGGCCTGGCCGTTGACTTTGGCATAGCCGCCACCTTAGTATTTACCGAAGGTGTTGCCAATGGCTCAATGACGCTTTACAAAGAAGAAGCAGTTAACATAGTTGCCACCCAGGGAGATATGACCACCCCTGTTATAACAGGATATGATTATCGCCTTGCAGTGGACATAGGCCATGCAGCAGCAAGCTACTTTGCAGTGACCGGTGAAACCGGCACCATGACTGCCGGTGAAAGCCAAACCATCACAGTAAAGTTGTATGACCAATTTAACAATATTGCTACTACTTATAATGGGGACAAAGAACTGACCTTTAGCGGCGCAGCTATTTCAGAACTCGGAAATGCGCCCTCCGTGGCCATGACAGAGTTTGGAGATCCAACAACATTGAATTTCACCAACGGTATGGCATCCGGAACCATGTTCCTGTTCAAAGCCGAAGATGCCGCTATCAAAGTGAGCAATGGAAGCCAGGATACTTCCGACGATTTTGCCTGGGAAGTTACTGTGAGCCCAAATATTGCACACAACCTGGCAATTACCACAGAGCCGGCCCACAACACAACTGAAGCCATTGCCGGAGTTCCTTTCAGCACCCAACCTGTGATAAGGATCAGGGACGTATACGGAAACCTTCTGGTTTCGGATGATACCACTGAAATAACTGCTGCTACCGGAGATACCGGAACAGCCGACCTGTTTGGAAACTTAACTGCCACTGCTTCCGGTGGTATTGCTACTTTCAGCGGCCTGAACTACCAAAAGGCTGAAGATATGAACATCCTCTTCTCATCAGGTAGTTTACAAACCGCAACTTCAAACACACTCACAGTTGTACACAATGTGCCAACTTACATGGCCATTACCGGTTCGGGAACACAAACCGCCGGTGAAGCGCAAACCATTACCGTAACTGCTTTTGATGATTACGATAACGTTGCCAAGCGTTTTGATGGAGATAAGTCACTGATCTTTAGCGGCGCCAATGCGTCACCAGCACCTTCAGCAATTCCAACAGTTGTCGTTACAGAGTTTGGAGATGCAACCTCACTGAATTTTGTTGCCGGTGTAGCCACAGGCAGTATGATCCTTTACAAAGAGGAAACCGCTTATATTGAAGCAACACATGCTGATGCAGATTACAGCGACATCTATACAGGGGCAACTGATCTGGGCATTGCTGCGGAAGACCCCAACGGCTTAGAGGTAGTTGTCGGGCAGGCAGCCCCTGCCTATTTTGCCATCAGTGGCGAAGGAACACAGGTGGCCGGCACATCACAGGCCATAACTATTATAGCTTACGATGCTTTCAACAACCTGGCAACAAATTATGATGGCCTTAAGATGCTGCGCTTTAGCGGAGCCAATCCTTCACCGGAACCTTCTACCGATCCAACTGTGAGCTTAACAGACTTTGGCTTAAACACTGAGGTAAGTTTTGTTGATGGTGAGGCAACTGTTAATATGGCATTGTACATGGTAGAAACGGCCGTTATTATTGCTACTGAGATAACAGGTGGAACTGCCGGACAAACCGATGGCGCAACGGGCATTACAACCCCTGTTAGTATCGGCCTTATTGTTTTCAGGTTGACTGTGGTAGTCAGCCACGGCGATGCCTTTTACTATGCAGTAACCGGTTCGGGAACACAAATTGCCGGAGCAGCTCAAACAATTACTGTTACTGCCTATGACTTCTGGAACAACCTTGCAACTGGGTATACCGGCAACCAGGGTATTGTTTTCAGCGGAGCTTCTCTTTCGCCAGACACACCAAAACCTGCTGTTGCCCCAACCGTTGACGGCGTAGCATTTGGTGAGGCAACCGATCTTGACTTCGCCGCTGGTGTGGCAACTGGCAGCATGATTCTTACCAAGGTTGAAATCGCCAACATCAAAGCTACCCAGGGTGCAATTGAAACACCCAATGATTACGACCTTGAAGTGATTGTAAGCCATGCAGCCAACAACTACTTTGCAGTTACAGGCAGCAGTACACAAACTGCCGGTGTGGCCCAAACCATTACCGTGACTATGTATGATGCATTCAACAACATTGCAACTTCTTACGATGGTGAGAAAACGCTGATTTTCGATGGCGCTGTTGCATCGCTCTATGGAGATGAGCCAACTGTTAACACTACCGACTTTGGTGATGCAACCACGGTTACTTTCAGCAATGGTATTGCAAATACAGCGTCAATGGTTCTTACTAATGCAGTTAGCACAACGGTTACAGTTTCGGGCGATGGAATTGATACAGCAGAAGACCTTGGCCTCACAGTTGATGTTGGACACAACCTTGCCACCAACTTGCGCATTGATACCGAGCCTTCCGGCTATGTAAGGGCAGGTGAGTATTTTGCACAGCAACCCATTATCAGCATCAGAGATGCTTATGGCAACCTGGTGAATGACGATAACAGCACTGAGGTCACCGCTTCGGCGAATGGTTCGCAAGAACTGATGGGAACAAGAACCCTCACAGCCAGCGGCGGATTAGTCAACTTTGATGGCCTTAACTACGAAAAAATGGAAACCATCACCATTGATTTCACCTCAGAGCCTTCGCTTACAAGCGTTACCTCGCAGAATATTTTTGTTGATCACAATGTCACCGACAGATTTGCATTTACTTTAAAACCAGGCTTCATATTTGCCGGAGGGCAGCGTGGTGCATACGTAGTAACACGATATGATGCCTACAGCAACCTGGTTGATAATGTTGTGGGTGAAAACGGTGAAGACCTTGTTATCCCGGAAACAGTATATCTGTATTCGGATTTCAGCGGAAGCCCGGGCTTTGTGACCAATTTCTACAATACAGCAACAGGTGGAAGCATCATCACTTCAATCAATATTTCAGATGGCAGCACGAGCGCCTCATTCTGGTATTACAGTACTGAAGCCGGTGACCACCTTATCACTGGTTCAGATAAATCCATATTAGACAATCCTGATTTGGATGTTATAAACGCTGTGCATGACAGACTTGAAGTGCGCCCTGCTGCACTAAGCCACTTCATCGTTTCCGGGGTCGGAACAGATGTAGGTGACGGTTGGACCGAACATTATTATGGCGACCATCAAACCGTTACTTTAGAGGCTATTGATATTTTAGGCAACCGTAAAACCAACTACTCAGGAACAATTACGTTCAACCTTACGGACGGACAGGCAGTGGTTGGGACCAATTATCCGTCAGATTATACCTTTACCGTTGGTGAAGGCGCCGATAACGGTATCCATACCTTTACCGATGCCATTCTATTTACCCGTCCTAGTTTCGAACACCCCAGCTATCCGGTGGTAGATGAATGGTGGGTAACTGTTGTTGACCTGGCGCAGCCATCCAGGTTCGGCTCACAGGTAAAGATCAGGGTACTGGCAAGGCCTATTACGATCATTGCCGATAACCAGACCAAATATTATTACGGCGACACACACGATCTGGGAACCACTGCTTTTACAGTCACAAGCGGAATAGGTGAAAACGCAGAAGTATTCGCCGGAAGCGAATCAATATCGGGCGTTACATTAACCAGCGGTGGAACAAGCGCTGCTGCCACAGTCGGAGCTTACGACATTGTTCCCAGCGATCCGGTTCCTGCCGGTGGTCTGATACTGAAATACTATGACATCAGCTATGAAAATGGAACATTGATGGTTGAGCCAAGGCCGATTACAATCTCGGTAAACACCGGACAGAACAAGGTGTATAGCACAGATGACCCTGTATTCACTTACCAGATAACTTCTGATACTCCCTTTGATGAGTTGGTGAATGGAGATGTGTTCGACAGATTGCTTGCAAGAGATTTCGGCGAAGATGTAGCAGATAATTATCAAATTAATCAGGGTACACTAACCATTGTAAATGGCGAAGACAATAAGTACGACAACTATGATGTCACCTTTATTGAGGACTACTTTGAGATCACTCCCTGGCTGCTGGTGTTAAGCAACTTTGATGCTGATGATAAAATCTATGACGGCGCTACAACTGCTGATCTGAGCTTTGATGACAACCGTCCGATTTTAAGCGATGAGATTATCTTCAGCACCACAGCAGATTTCAGCGACAGGCACGTAAACTGGACAGGTGAAACAGCAGACGATAAAACGGTGAACTTCTTTATCACCATAAGTGGCGGAGCCAAGGCCGGTAACTATGTGTTCTCAATTGCAGAACCAAACAACAGTGAGTTGAATACCTTATGGTCAGGCGAAACAACAGCTAAGATCACGCAACGGCCGATTGATGTAACAGCGGAAGCAGTAAGCCGCACTTATGATGGCACAACACTGTCGTATGACGAGGACGGAGACGTGCTGCCACTGGTTCAAACAACCGAGCTGCGCAGCGATGATGAGGTAGCAGATGCTGGTATCCAAACCTACGACACCAAAGATGTGGGAGAAAATAAACTTCTCACACCTTCAGGCACTGTGATCAATGACGAAAACAGCGGAAATAACTATGCGATTAACTATGTTGCACTAAATACAGGCATAATTACAAAGCGTTCGCTTAATGTGTCCATTACAGGTAACCCTGCCAAGATCTATGACGGTAATACCACAGCCTCACTTGTTGAGAGCGATTATGAGGTTACCAATCTGGTAGAGGGTGAAACACTCACCATCAACCAGACCTTTGGATCCTACAACAGTGAACAGGTAGGAACTGGTCCGGTTCGCACGGTAGGTGTAACCCTTACGCCCGAAAACTATGACGAAGGCGTAAATACAGATAAAAACAATTATGAATTGCCTGCTTCAGCAACAGGAGATGGAATCATTACCCATTATCCGCTGACATTGAGCAATTTTGTTGCCCCTGATAAAACCTATGACGGATCTGCAACAGCCACAATTACTTTCGATGACGATGTAATTGGATCGGATGCTGTTCATTTCAATTATACCGCAAACTTCAGCGACCGACATGTGAATTGGGTTGAGGATGCTGCACATTCAAAAACCGTGAGTTATTCGGTTGTTTTCTTTGGTGATGCTGCAAACAATTATGTTTTTGCTACTGATGGCGAGAACACCGGCGATGAAGCAAACTGGGTAGGCACTACCACGGCAACCATCACCCAGAGGCCTGTAAATGTTACCGCACAGGCTGTGAACCGTGTGTACGACGGAACAACTGATTCCTATGACATAGACGGCCCGGTTTATCCGGAAGTACAAACAAGCCAGCTTGCTGACAATGACGAAGTAAGCTTTACAGGTATCCAGACCTACGACGATAAAAATACAGGCACGGATAAAACCCTCACACCATCAGAAACCATTATTAACGATGGCAATGATGGAAATAACTATGCCATTAATTATCTGGCACAGAATCTCGGAGTTATAACCCAATTGGGTCTGACAGGGAATTTTGAAGCCGGGAATAAAGTGTATGATGGCAATGATGCAGCCACTGTTACCGGACGCTCACTTGAAGGCGTGCTTGCTGGTGATGAAGGCAAAGTTGAACTCACAGGCGGTACAGCTACTTTTAACACCAAAAATACTGGCATTGGCAAGGTTGTTACGCTGGCAGGTATGAGCCTTACAGGAATTGAGGCGTTTAACTATAGCCTTGAATCCATGAATACTACTATGGCTGACATAACGCCCAAAGCGCTTGGTATCACAGATCCTACGCTGGCCGACAGGCACTACGATGGAACAACCAATCCTGGTGCGCTTACCATTGGAGACCTGAGCGGTTTTGTTGGTGCTGAAACAGTAACAGTTACAGGCTCTGCTGCCAACTACAGCGGCAAAGATGTTGGCACCTACACTGTTGTAATTACCTATACCCTCTATGATGGAATAGAAGGTGGCCTGGCTTCAAACTACAGCCTCTCCGATGGTGAAGCAAGCGGCGACGTGACACAAAGGCCTCTCACAGCCAGCTCGACTGTTGACCCGAAGGTGTATGACGGCTTTCCTGCAACCGGATTCGTAACACTGGGTACGGTTTACAATCTGGTTGGCGACGAAACCCTTGTGATTACGCCAACTACTGATGATTATCCGGATAAAAACGTTGAAACCAATAAACCGACTATGGTCCACTACGATCTGGCTGATGGTGACAATGGAGGTTTGGCTGGCAACTACAGTATGGCTTCAATAGATGCAACAGGCGATATTACCGCCCGCGGATTGACACTGTCGAATTTTGTTGCAAACAACAAAACTTATGATGGAAACACGAATGTAACAGGTGATGGATTTGATGATGACAGGGTACTGCACGATGAATTGGAGTTCACCTACGATGTGGCCTTTGAGGACAAGCATGTTGGAAATGAGAAGAATGTTTACTTTACCAACATCGAAATTTCCGGTGGAGCCGATATGGACAACTATACCCTGGAAACAACATCCGGAATTGCAAAGGCTGACATTACCCATCGCTTGCTTACCCTTACAGGTTTTGTTGCAGATGACAAAATGTATGACGGCACCACAACGGTAACAGGCGACGGTTTTGAGGACGATCGTGTTGAAAGTGATGATTTGGAGTTCGCTTATGAAGTTTCATTTGAGAGTAAACATGCTGCAACCGGTAAAACCGTTAATTTTACAAATATCTCTATTTCCGGCGGTTCGGATCAGTTCAATTATGAGCTGGCTTCAACAACCGGTACTGCCACAGCTACAATTTCTGTGCGCCCGATCAACATCCTTGTTGAGACCGGACAATCAAAAGTGTATGGTAGCAACGACCCCGGTTCATACAATTACAGCCTGTCAGATGATGAAGGTTTCTTTGGCCTTGCCACCGGCGATGCGTTTGTCAATGCGGTTGACGACAGGGTAGCCGGTGAAACCACTGGTAATTATCCCATAAAGCGCGGCAGCCTTGTGATAAAGGATGATAATGGTGATGATATGGAAAACAATTACGATATCACATTCACTGCTGCTGACTTCGAAATTACAAAGCGCTTAATTACGATCACGGCAGATGCCGGACAAACCAAAGTTTACGGCTATGATGACCCCGTGTTTGAATACACTGCAGGTGGTGATGGACTGGCAGGATGGGATGAGTTTACAGGCAGTCTTGAGCGTATTCCGGGACCTGATGTTGGATTCTATGAGATCAACAAAGGAACGCTAACCATTATCGAAATGGTGGATGGCAACCCTGTTAACCGGGAAGATAATTACACAGTTGACTACACGCCCAATGATTTTGAAATCACCAAGCGTCCCATCTCCCTGATTGCCTCCGACCAGCTCAAGACATACGGATATGGGCCGGAGTGGGATGCTGCAAATCCATATTACTGGACGCTGGGTAGTGTTGAATTCACTGTTAGTGACAGCGATGGAGATGGTATGGCCTACGGTGAAACCATTGCAGGGGTGGCATTCACCAGCGATGGTGAACAACGTATTGCAAGTGTTGGCACATACACTATCAACATCACTCCCGGAAGCGAAGAAGAAACGGGCGGTTTCTTCAGGTCAAACTACGATATAAGTTATGTGGATGCTGAACTTACCATTGAACGCTTTGTGTTGACATTGAGCAATTTTGCTGCCTCTTCCAAGGTATATGACGGCACTACGGCAGTAACCGGCACAAACTTCCAGGATAATCGTATCATACCCACTGATAACATAGCTTACAGTTATGATGTAGCTTTTGTTGACCCGAATGCCGGAGTTAATAAAACCGTTCAGTACACGAATATCGCCATAACAGGTGGATTACATGCAGATAATTATCTTCTGCCGGAAACCACTGGTCAGGCCTGGGCCACAATCACCCCCAGACCGCTGTCATTACATGCGATAGACCTAAGCAAAACCTATGGCGAAACATATCAATTTGATAACGACGAGTATTTAATTACCGGTGGTACCAGTCTGGCTGCCGGCCACACCATCACTCTGGAGCTTTCAAGCCCTGGTGCTGAGGCTGGTGCTATGGTAGGTTCATACGATGTTGAAATCGAAAATGTAACAATCAATGACGCAGGCAATGGCGATGTAACCATAAATTACAATATCACAAAGTTGAAAGGAACTCTTGATGTTGGACAGCGTCCGTTGACTATTACTGCCGACAGCGACAGCAAAGTGTATGACGGCACACCGCTTACAAACAACGGTTATGAAATCACTGCCGGCACGCTGGCTGACGGACACTCACTGGATGAGGTAACCGTAACGGGAGCGCAAACCGAAGTGGGAACAAGTGCAAACGAAGCTGATCAGGCTCTTATCACCGATTCCGGCGAGACAGATGTTACGGCAAATTACTACATTACCTATCTGAACGGTGAACTCGAAGTAACACACCGTCCGCTGGAGATCTCAGCCGATAGTGACAGCAAAACCTACGGGGAAACTTATTCGTTCAATAACAACGAATATACCTTCACCGCCGGCACCAGCCTGGCCGATGGCCACGTGCTGTCACTTGCCCTTTCAAGCGATGGCGCACCAGCCGGTGCCACTGTTGGCAATTACGATATCCTTATAGCCAATGTGGTGATCAAAGACGCCGGAGAGGTTGATGTAACTGCTAATTACACCATTGCCACCGTAACAGGCACCCTGGATGTTGACCAACGCGCACTGACCATTACTGCAGCCGCCGACAGCAAAGTGTACGACGGCACGCCGCTGACAAACAACGGTTATGAAATCACTGCCGGCACGCTGGCTGATAATCAGACGCTTGATTTTGTTGTGGTAACAGGTTCACAAACCATTGTCGGAACAAGCGATAACGTTCCCAATGCTGCACTTATCACGGATGCAGGCTCTTTGGATGTGACGGCAAATTACTTTATTACCTATCTGAACGGTGAACTCGAAGTAACACACCGTCCGCTGGAGATCACAGCCGATAGCGACAGCAAAACCTACGGGGAAACTTATTCGTTCAATAACAACGAATATACCTTCACCGCCGGCACCAGCCTGGCCGA